>Ga0157370_10002767_pt1 | contig 20968 bp, 14 predicted proteins | sample C35metaG_FD_113463 | JGI IMG/M metagenome (GOLD analysis project Ga0157370, IMG submission 113463) | Corn rhizosphere microbial communities from Kellogg Biological Station, Michigan, USA - C3-5 metaG | ecosystem: Host-associated > Plants > Roots > Rhizosphere > Soil | place: USA: Michigan...
ACGCCACCCGGGGTGGGGCTCGGCATCAAGCCGAATCCGATCTATCTCAAGACCGGGCAGACGATACGGCTCGGGATTGCCGGGCTCGGCGAGCAGTTGCAGCGGACGGTGGCGGCGGAGTAACCGCGCGAATCCAGCCGTCTCGCGGGCGCTGCGGTGCTCGCCGTAAGCGCCTGGCCTGCGTGCGCGGCTGGGCGGCCGGGCGGTCCTGTGTCAGACGCGGCCCAGCGCGTCGAGATTGACGATGCGAACTTGCTTGCCGTGCGTTTGCACGAGCCCGTCCCGCTGAAACTTCGAAAACATGCGGCTCACGGTTTCGAGTGTCATCCCGAGAAAATTGCCCATCTCTGCGCGCGTCATGCGCAGGTTGAACTCGGCGGCCGAGTAGCCGCGCGCTTTCATGCGGGTCGACAAGTTGAGCAGGAAGGAGGCGACGCGCTGCTCGGCGCTCATTGTGCCGAGCAGCATCATCAGCGACGATTCGCGGACGATTTCTCGGCTCATCATGCGCAGCACTTGCTGCTGAAGGCTCTTCGATTCGCCGCACAGCGATTCGAGCAGCGCGTAGGGAATGATGCAAACGCTGCTGTCTTCGATGGCGATCGCGTCGCTGCTGTGATGTTCGGTGCAGACCCCGTCCAGGCCGAGAACTTCGCCGGCCAGGTGAAAGCCCGTGACTTGCTCGCGGCCGTCGCGATGCATGACGACCGTCTTGAACGAGCCCGCGCGTATCGCATAGATGCTTTGGAACGGAGCGTTGGTGCGATAGATCGACTCGCCGCGCTTGACCGGGCGGGTGGCGCTGACGATCGAATCGAAACGCATGAGATCGTGCGCATTCAGCCCTTGCGGCATGCAGGCCGAGCGCATCGAGCAGGTAGCGCAATGATGCGCCGGCTGCGCCGGCTTCGACGTGCCATCCGCGCATGCCGAAGCTTGCGCGGTGCGCAGTGTCGCGACATCGTCGGCGAGGGGTGCTTCGTTGAGCATACGGCCTCCGTTAGAGGAGCGCTGGGATCGCCATGGCGGCGCCGCGGGCTATTTCCTGATTGCCAGTATCGGAGATCGGACAGTGGAAGAAAATCGGCGCGGTATGAAAGTGGGGTAAGTGTTGATGAAGGGATGTAAGGAACGTCCTACAGCGATGGGCGGCGAAGTGGGTTCCGAATTCGCCGCCGGTCGAGCAGCGCCGCTCATCTTTTCGGTTCGAGGAAGAAAGGGGGCGAACGATCGCGCTCGTTCGCCAGCCAAAACCGCCGCAGCGCCGGATGAATGACCTCCCGCCATCGCGGCCCCGTGAATAGATCGTAGTGATCGCAATCGTCGACGGTTAGGCACATACGCTCAGCATCGGCTACTGCAACGCACAGTCCATGCGCCGCATGCGTCTGCCCCGTGCCGGCGATATCGTCGCGATCGCCTTCCACAGTGCACAACGCCGTTGCCGTCAGCGCTTCGGGCCTTACGCGGCGTTCGCCGACGGACCAACTGCCCCGCGCCAGGCGCTGTTCCTGAAAAACGGTGCACAGTGTGTCTAGGAAGTAGTCTTCGTCCATGTCGAGCACCGAGCAATATTCGTCGAGTGCGCGCTGGCTCGATGCAATGGCTGCGGCGCTGCCCGAGAAGCGGCTGGCCCAATATTGCGTTTCGAGTCCCCATTGCCGATGCGGATGGGCCGCGACGATCGCCGCGTGCTGCAGATACCCCGGATAGATGCGCCGACCCGCACCGGGATAGCCCGGCGGCACCGTGTCGATGACCGTACGGCGAAACCATTCGACATCGTGGGTTGCTGCCACCCGGTCGATCATCGTCGGATGCGATCGAGTGTCGATCGGCCCTCCCATCAGCGTGACGCTAAGCGGCGCCGAGCCGTCGTTCGCCGTAGCGGCAAGCGCGGCGGCGGCCAGCGCAGGGGGCGCGGCTTGGCAGATAGCCAGCACGTGCACCCCGCCCGGCGCAAGCGGCCGCAGGAAGCGCTCGACGGCGAGCACGTAGTCGTCCAGGTCGAAACGGCCGTGCGCAAGCGGCACATCGCGCGCGTTCGCCCAGTCGGTAACGTAGACATCGGCGTCCTCCAGCAGTGTCTGAACCGTCTCGCGCAGCATGACGGCGTGGTGCCCGGCGAGCGGCGCCACGAGCAGCACGGAAGGTCGCCCCGTGCCGTTCGCGGCGTCGTGCGATAGACGCGCACCGCCACGGCTGGTGGATTTGTCGATGCGGCGGGCGGAGGTGGTCCTATGCGCACCGCGCTGTCGCTCGCCTGTGCGGGGGGCGGCGGCCGGCACGTCGAATTGGCGTGCGAACCGGCGCAGCGCGCAAAACGCGGTTCGGTCGACAACCGTTTCGACGACGGGCACGCTGCGGCCCTCGATCTGCACCGAATCGATAGCGAACGGCGGGGGCTCGCGCGCGGCCTGCAGCAGCCGAAAGACCCAGTCGCAGCCCGGCGGTGCGGCGGCCAAGCGGGCCTCGCTCGATTGCGACGTGTCGGCGGCGTGCGCGCAGGCGGGCAGGGCGCCCCACGAGGCGGCCGCCAACGCCGTCCACGCGTCGACCGAGCGCATCCATGCACGCTGCGTTTCGAGCCAGTGGTAGAACATGATCCTCTCCGGCCAACTGCCGCGGCGCCGAAGGCCGCCCGGCTATTGTGCGGACCGTCCGCACCCGCTGGCAACCCCGCCGTCTCGACAGCAAACGCAGCCATCGCCGCCATTGCCGAAAGGGGGATTTCCGTTCGATCGATTCGGTCTAAATTGCCGTCCGTCGTTGCACCTGTTGTACTATTGGACGTTTTTGTCCAACGTAACCGATTACGCATGCTCGATTTCTTTCGCAACCATAAGCGCCTGATGATGTTAATGCTCGTCCTCGTCATCGTGCCGGGGTTGGGTTTCGTCGGTATCCAAGGCTTTCGAGGTTTTTTCGACGAAAGCGCGAACGTCGCGAGTGTGAACGGGCACAAGATCGCCCGAACCGAGTTCGACAGCGCCATGCGCCAGCAGCTCGACCAGGCGCGGCAGTTCCTCGGCGCCCAGTTCGACGCCAAGCTGCTCGATACGCCGGCGCGTCGCCGGGAATTGCTCGATAACCTGATTGAGCAGCGTGCACTGGCCGACGAAGCGCAGCGCGAGCATTTGACGGCATCGGACGCCGCCGTTCGCCGCGCGCTGCTTTCCGACCCCGTCATCGCGTCGCTACGCAAGCCTGACGGCTCGATCGACATCGACCGCTACAAGCAGTTGCTCGCGATGCAAGGCATGACGCCTGAGCAATACGACGAGCGCGTGCGCTACGGGCTCTCGATGCAGCAGATTCCCCAAAGCATCGAGGCGAGCGCCTTTACGCCGAAGTCGTTGGCCGAGCGCGTCTCCCAGCTCGCCGAAGCGCAGCGCAAGGTGCAAGGCCTCGTGCTGCACGCAAGCGATTACGCGTCGAAGGTGCAGCCGACCGACGCCCAGCTTGCCGCCTATTACGACGCACATCGCGCCGACTTCGCGACACCGGCCACCGCCACGATCGACTACCTTGTCTTGTCACCGGCTACGCTTGCCGCAAGCGTTTCACCGAGCGACGCCGACGCGAAGAAGTACTACGACGACAACCTGGCGCACTACACGGCGCCGCGCGAGGTTCGCGTGAGCCAAATCCTGATCGCGTCGCCGAAATCCGCCAGCCCGGCCGACGATGCCAAAGCGAAGGCCAAGGCCGAGGCGGTGCTGGCAGAGGTCAAGGCGCATCCCGATCAATTCGCCCAGACCGCGCAGAAGGAATCGCAAGACCCCGGCTCGGCGGCCAAGGGCGGCGACTTGGGCTGGTCGACGAGCGGTGTGCTGACGGGCGAGAAGGCCTTCGATACAGCCGCGATGGCCCTGAACAAGGACGAAGTGAGCGGCATCGTGCATTCGTCGTTCGGGTACCACATCATCAAGGCGACGGATGTCAAGCAGGCTGTGACGAAACCGTTCGCCGAAGTGAAGGACGCCATCATCAAGGATCTGAAGACGCAGCTTGCCACCAAGTCGTATAGCGACGACGCGGACGGTTTCACGTCGACGGTCTACGAACAGGCCAAAAGCCTGAAGCCGGCCGCCGACAAGTACAAGCTGACGATCCAAACGGCCACGGTGACACCGAAACCCAACCCCGCGCTGCCGCCGAACAGTCCGCTTAACAATCCCAAATTCCTTGCGGCGGTGTTCGCCGACGATTCGGTCAAGAATCACAACAACACGCAGGCCATCGACACCGGCAGCAATACGCTGATCGCTGCGCACGTGACCGACTATAAGCACGCCGCGACGCCGCCGCTTGCCTCGATCAAGGATGCCGTGAAGGCCAAGTACGTGGCCGAGCAGGCAGCCGAGCTCGCGCGTAAGGACGGGGCGGCCAAGCTTGCCGACCTGCAAAAGTCCAAGTCGACGGCCGGCTTCGGTGCCGAGCAGAAGTTGTCGCGCACGGACACACAGGGGCTGTCGCCGCTTGCGCTCAGCGCCATTTTCAAGGCCGACGACACGAAGCTGCCTGCTTACGTCGGTGTCGATCTGGGCAACGAGGGGTACGCGATTTATCGCGTCAACGCCGTCGTGCCGCCCGCACCGATCGACCCGGCTCGCCTGGCGGCCGCGCAGCGCCAACTCGCGCAGGTCGACGCGCAGACGGAGTTGGACGCCTATGTCGCCTCGCTGCGCAAGCGTTCGAAAGTGAAGCTGTACGGCTCGCTCGAGGCCTCGCAGTCCGACTCGCAATAGGCACACATCGAGCACATCGAGCGATCGAGCGATCGAGCGCCGTCTAACGCTCAGGCAACGTTCAGGCAACGTTCAGGCGGCAATCGACGAGCCTGACCGCACGCGCGTCGTGGCGCGCTGCCGTGAGCCCAGTCGACGTAGAAAACAAAATGCGCCATTTGGCGCATTTTGTTTTTCAAGGGCTCGGGAGAAGGCCTTCGCCGACGCGAGTCCCTCAGCCGCCGTGCTGACGCAGCAGCGGGGCAAGCACGGGCCAGACGTTGCCGAGCAGAACCGGTTGCGCCCGCTGCGTAGGGTGCATTTGATCGGACTGGAACATATCCGGCCGGCTCTCGATGCCGGCAAGCAGGAACGGCACGAGCTTCACGTTCATGTCGTGCGCAAGCTTGCCGTAGAGCCCGTGGAAGCGCTGTGTGTATGCTTGGCCGTAGTTCGACGGCACGTACATTCCCACCAGCACGACCTTTGCGTGCCCTTGCTGCGCTTGTTCGATGATGGTGCGCAGGTTGTCCTCCGTCGTCGACAGCGGCACCCCGCGCAGCGCGTCGTTCGCGCCGAGCTCGACGATGACGATCGACGGTTTGAGCCGTGCCATCAGTTCCGGCATGCGTGCCCGCCCGCCGCTCGTCGTGTCGCCGCTGATGCTTGCGTTCGCAACGCTATAATCGATCCGCTCATCTGCCAACCGCTTGCGCAGGAGGGCGACCCAGCCCGTATCGCGCGGCAGCCCGTATTCCGCCGAGATGCTGTCGCCGAGTACGACGATGACGGGCCGCGTTGTCTCGGCGCTGCGCGCCGGCGCCGCGGCAAACGGCAGGAATCCAACGAGTAGGGCAGACGCCGCCAACGCGGCCGCGGCGGCCGTACCGACAATCCAGCGACGCTTGTTCATGCCAGAAAATACCAATGCCATTATCGAAGTGCGCAGTTTATGCAAGCGGGTCAAGGATGCAACGGGCGAGCTGACGATCCTCGAGGATATCGATTTCGATGTCGAGGCCGGCACGAGCGTCGCGATCGTCGGTGCGTCCGGCTCCGGCAAGTCGACTCTGCTCGGCCTGCTCGCGGGCTTGGACAACGCCACATCGGGTTCGGTTCGGCTGCTCGGACACAAGTTGGGCGCCCTGACGGAAGACGAGCGCGCGCGGCTTAGAAACGGCTCGATCGGTTTCGTGTTCCAGTCGTTCCAATTGATGCCGCATCTGACGGCACTCGAGAACGTGCGCCTGCCGCTCGAACTGCAAGGCGGCATCGATGCGCATGAGGCCACGACGCGTGCGCAGACGCTGCTCGACGAGGTCGGCCTCGGCAAACGCACGCGGCATTATCCGAAGTTGCTTTCGGGCGGCGAGCAGCAGCGTGTCGCATTGGCGCGCGCGTTCGTCACGCGGCCGGCGATTCTGTTCGCCGATGAGCCGACGGGCAGCCTCGACGCGGCGACCGGTCACGCCGTGATCGATTTGATGTTCGAACTGAACGCGGCGCATGGGGCGACACTCGTGCTCGTCACGCACGATACCGACCTCGCGCGCCGCTGCGCGCGTACGGTAACGATCGACGCGGGCCATATCGTGCGGTCGGGTCCGCCAGAGCGCGACCGTTAAGCTCAGCCGTGCTTCTCCGCCTTACGGGCGCGCTCGATCAGCGCCGAGGTGGACGAGTCATGCTTGTGCGCATCGAAGGTCGCCGCGGTCAGATCGGCTTCGACGACCTTGCCGAGGATCTTCCCGAGTTCGACGCCCCACTGGTCGAACGGGTTGATGTTCCAGACAGCGGCTTGCACGAGCACCTTATGCTCGTAGAGCGCGATCAACGCGCCCAGTGAGCGGGGCGTCAGCGCATCGAGCACGAGCGTCGTCGACGGCCGGTTGCCCGGGAACACGAGGTGCGGCACGAGTTGGGGCTTGTCTGCACCGGCCACGTTGCGCGCTTCGTCTTCCGTTCGGCCGAGCATCAGTGCCTCGCTCTGCGCAAAGCAGTTGGCTAGCAGCTTCGCCTGATGGTTGACGAGTGTTTGCTGGGGCTTCAGCACGGCGATGAAGTCGATCGGCACGATCGTCGGCCCTTGATGCAGCATTTGGAAGAACGCGTGCTGGCCGTTCGTACCGGGCTCACCCCATGTGACGGCCGCGGTGGCGTAGTCGACATACGCACCGTCGAGGCGCGCCGATTTGCCGTTGCTCTCCATTTCCAACTGCTGCAGATACGACGGCAGGAAGTGCAGCGCCTCGGAGTACGGCGCGACCAGATAACTTTGCAAACCGAAGAAGTTGCGATACCAGATGCCGATAACACCCAGCAAGACGGGCAAGTTGCGTGCGAGCGGCGCCTCGCGGAAGTGCTCGTCCATCTCGTGAGCGCCGGCGAGCAGGGCATCGAAGTGGGCCGCGCCGACAGCGATCATGATCGATAGGCCCACGGCCGACCATAGCGAGTAGCGGCCGCCGACCCAATCCCACATCTCGAACACGTTCTCACGCGCGATACCGAATTTCACGACTTCGGCCGGATTGGCCGATACGCCGACGAAATGCTTCGCGAGCGCGTCTTCCGGACAGCCGCGTTGGACGAGCCAATCGCGCAACGAGCGGGCGTTCGTCATCGTCTCGAGCGTCGTGAACGTCTTCGAAACGACGATCGCGAGCGTCTCTTCGGGATCGATGCGAGCCAAGACGCGGGCGAGATCGGCCCCGTCGACGTTCGACACGAAGTACGTCGAGATGTCCGGATGGGCGAGGTGTGCGAGCGCGTGCACCACCATCTTCGGCCCGAGGTCGGAGCCGCCGATCCCGATGTTCACCACATGGCGAATCCGCTTGCCGGTATAGCCTCTCCATGCGCCGCTGCGCACCCGCTCGGCGAACGCGGCCATTTTCGCGCGCTCGGCTGCGACTTGCGCGTGAAACGGCGCGTCAGCCGCAGTGGCGCGCAGGGCCGTGTGCAAGGCCGCTCGGCCTTCGGTCGGGTTGACGACTTCACCGGCGAACATTGCGTCGCGGCGCGTCGCGACGCCGGCTTCGTCGGCGAGCGCCACGAGCAGGCGCAGCGTCTCGTCCGTAATACGGTTCTTCGAAAAATCGGCGAGCAGCCCACCGCCTTCGACCGTGAACCGCTCGGCGCGCGAAGGCGTGCCGGTATCGGCGGCGAACCAGTCGCGCAGCCGCTCGTCGCGGATCTGCTCGTAATGCGCGGAGAGCGCGGACCAAGAGTGAAGCGAATTGAGCGTCTTGTGCGTCATGGCGTTCGTTTAGCTAACGAAGGGGGCTCGGTGCGCGAGCCGGGCTTAGTGGGCGCTTGCATTGCGCCGGAACCGCTCAGTATAGCGGCGTTGCCCGCTGCATCGAAGCGCCGTTTTTGCTCAGCCTCGGGCGCTCCTCAGACAAAGGATCGGCGCTTTGCGCGGGGCGAAAGAGGACGCGACGCGCGGCCGACAAGACGCCGACAGCGATCCGACGATTGACCGACACAAACGCCGAGGCGAGGCCGAATGCCTCGAAGGCAGGCTATCATCTGATGTTTTTCAATACCTGTAATTCGACAAAGAAAATGAAAAAAATGGGCCACTGCACCGCCGCTGCCGCGGCATTCCTCGCATGCGCATCGATGAGCGCGTCCGCCCAAACGGCGGATGTCGACTGCGCCAAGCCGCATCTGCCGGTGGAGCGCACCGTCTGCGCGAACGCCGCGCTGCGCGCGCTCGACGCCCGGGCGAACGCTTATTACACGATTTTGCTCGATGCGAAACCGACCGCGGACGGCGCGCCGGCTCGCGCATTCCGCGACGGCCTGCAAGCCGACGAGCAGAAGTGGCGGCACGACACCCGCGACGCCTGCGGGCCGCAAGTCTCGTGCCTCACCGACGCCTATCGGCGCCGGATCGACGACTTGCGCGCGAGCGCGACCGAGCATCTCGCGCTGACGGCGTTAACGGTCGCAGCGCATGAACCAACGCCGTCGCAACCGTCGATCGACTACAAGGACGCCATCTATCGCGTCGGCAACAAGGACGTGACGTTGCTCGGCGGGCAGCATACGCAGCCGGCCGCGGCCGATTCAGCGGCGCAGGAGGTGACGCGCGTGATCGAACCGCCCGAGCACGCCGGGGGTACGCTCGACGGACGGCCGGCCGTTGCCGTCTTTCTGTCGGACGACGGGGCCGGCAGCGGGACGTTTTATTACGCGGCCGTGGTGTTCGGCGACGGGCGCGGCACCACGTTCATGGTCGGCGATCGAATCCAGCCGATCGGCATCGCAATCCACGGGGACGATCTCGTCGTCAGCTATCTCGATCGCAAACCGGACGAGCCGATGGTCGTGTCGCCCACGATCCCGCGCGAACGTCATTTCGCGTATATGAACGACCAGCTCGTCGAGCGTCCTCAAGCGCTGCCCCCGGCGAAATAGCCGCTGTCGTTGCGACGCGCCGCCGCGAGAACCGACGAAGTCGCGAAAACCGTCGAGCCGGCGCGAGTGGGCCGAATGCCGTTGCAGGGAAGGAGCCGGATCGCCGTTTCGTGCTGGGACGACCGATGGGCCTTCCTCGATCCGAAGGCAGGCGCCCTGGGTCGCCGTCAGTCGCGCACCGGATAGACCAGCCGATTCAGCAAGCGGCGGACGGCCGGCGCGAGCTCCCCGGCGGTGAGCCCGGCGGGCCCATCGCCCGCGGCGGTCAATGTATCGGCCGCCCAGCCATGCAGATAGACCGCGGCGAGCGCCGCTTCGTAGCTCGGCAGTCGCTCGGCCAGCAGGGCGCCGACAATGCCGCCGAGGACATCGCCTGTCCCCCCCGTAGCAAGGCCGGCGTTGCCTGTGGGATTGACCGCCGCGCGGCCGTCGGGCGATGCAATGACGGTCCCGGCGCCTTTAAGGACCACGACCGCACCGAAGCGCGCTGCCAATGCCCGCGCGGAGCCGATGCGGTCGCGCTGGATCCGCGCGGCGTCGCATCCCATGAGGCGCGCCGCTTCGAGCGGATGCGGCGTCAGCACGCAGCGGCGCGGTTCGCGGTCGCCATCGACACCATGGGCGCCGCGCGCGGCAAGCGCGTCGGCCAACGCGGTGTCCCCGGCGATCAAATTCAGCGCGTCGGCATCGATCAATAGCGCGGCGTTGCAGGCGATTGCCCGCGTGAGCGCCGATACCCCGTTAGGCCCTTGGCCCATGCCGCAGCCGATCGCCAGCGCATCCATGGCATCAAAGGCATCGAAGGCGAAGCTTGCCGGCGGATGCAGCATCAACTCCGGATAAGGTGGATCGTAGGCCGGTGCGCCTTCTCCGACGAACACCACATGCACTTTGCCGGCGCCCGTATGCAGCGCCGCACGTGCAGCCAGGATCGGCGCCCCGCACAGGCCGGTCTCGCCGCCGACCACGGCCAAGTTGCCGAACGTCCCCTTATGGGACGCGAAGGCGCGCGCCGGGAAATGCGCTGCGAACAGCGCCGGCGCATTCAGGCGCGCAACGTCGTGGCCAACAGGCCCCTCCACGCCGAGCGGCGCGACGGTGACGGCACCGGCCAGATCTCGGCCGTGCGTCATGTAGAGCCCCGGCTTCGCGCCAAGAAACGTCACGGTCTCGGTCGCACGCACCGCGACGCCGCCTCCGACGACATTGCCCGTATCGCTGTCGAGCCCGCTCGGTACGTCGAGCGCAAGGACGCGCCCGTGTGTATCCGCACGTCGGGCGATACGCGCTGCAAGCTCCGCAAAGACGCCTTCCAGCGGGCGGGCGAGCCCGATGCCGAAGAGCCCGTCGACGAGCCACCCGAACCCATCGAATGAGGCCGGTGCGACGTGCGAAACGGGGACGCCCGCCGCGCGCGCCTCGGCCAGCGCCCAGCGGGCGTCGTCGGCCTTCGCTTCGACGGGCATGCACACTTGGGCTGCGATGCCCGCCTGACGCAGGCGAGTTGCAACGACAAGCGCATCGCCACCGTTGTTGCCCGGCCCGGCAGCCACCCAAACCGGGCGCTCAGCCGTCAGCGAGCCGTCGTGAGCCGCACGCTCGAGGAGGTACTGCGCGCTGGCGGCGCCTGCTCGCGCCATCAGTGTGTGCTGGGGCAAGCCGGCGGCGCCTTGCGCTTCGAGCACGCGAAGCTGAGCGACAGAGAAAAGCGGCAGCGGCCGGTCGCTCGGCGAGAGGAGAAGCGGGTGATAATCGGGTGAAGCGGGCAGGTCGGTCATGGCGAACGGTTTCACGGACACGCTCGAACGTTCGGCGGCCGCAAAGCGGCGACGCGAACCGCCGCCGACAGGGCCGATGCGCGGCGCGGCCGATCCCGTTGATGTGGATCAGCTCGCGAAGCGCTCGGCCCGCAGGGCGGCCAACGTCTCGGGCGGCACGAGCGGCGCCGCGCCGGAGACGAGATCTGCGACCACTTTAGCAGACCCGCAGGCGAGCCCCCAGCCCGCCGGGCCATGTCCGATGTTGACGAACAGGCGCGGATGCACGGCGTTGCCGACAATCGGAAGCCCGTCGGGCGAGAGCAGTCGCAGTCCTTCCCACGCTTGCGCAGCCGAAATCTTGGCCGCGCCGGGAATCCAGTCGTGTGTCGCCTGCGCGAGCAGCGCAGTGGCCGCGTCGGCAAGCGGTTCGGCGAGCGGCTTGGAGAGGTCGCGCTCGGGCTGAAGCACCGCTGCACCCGCTACGCGGATGCGCTGATTCATTCTTGTCATCGATGCGCGGCGTACGGAATCGACGATCGTCAAATGCGGCGAGCATTCTTCGTAGGCGATCGGCGCGGTGAGCGAAAGCATGCGCAGCGGGTACAACGGCAACGAGAGACCGAGCCGTTCGAGTAGCCGCTTGCTGCCGGCCCCTGCGGCGACGACGACGGCATCGCAGGACATGACATCGACTTCACGCCTGCTTTCACGCTGGCCTTCCGCCGGCGCGAGTTCGACGGCGGCACGGTGGCTTTCGAGCCGGATCGCTTCGACGGCGCGCCCGAACACGAACTGCACTCCCCCTTGTTCGTCGAGCACTTGCTTGAGGAGTTTCGCGAAGAGCGGGCAGTTGGCCGTGCGCTCTTGCTCGAACAGGATGCCGCCGGCAAAGGGCGGCTCGGCGGGGATGGAATGCTCGATTTCAGCGCATTCGGCCGCGGACAGCACTCGATGATGCATCTCGAATTCGCCCAGCAGATCGAACGCGCTCTGCGCCTGCTGCCATTCGCGCGGCTGGCGCATCACATGGAGAATGCCTTCGGTCTGTTCGAATTCGAGATGGAATCCCGCTTCGATGGAGGCGATCGCTTCACGCGAAAGATCGACGAGCGGGCGCAGCCGCAGCCATTGCGCGCGAAACGCCTCGGGTGCCTGCAATTTGGCGAGCTGGCGAGCGAACCGGCGTGCGCTGGAACGCATACCCGGCCGATAGACGACGCCGCTGCGCGCGCCGCGGCGAGCGTCGAGGAAGCTCGGACCGAACCAAGCGTCGAGCGGCGTGGGCAGCACGATGCCGCCATGGCCGTAAGTTGCGCCTTGGGCAACCGTCGCATGGCGTTCGACGACGCACACACGGTGGCCTGCCGCGCGAAGCTGATAGGCGGTGGCGACGCCGACGATTCCGCCGCCGATGACAATGACATCCATGAATGACTGGGTTCAGTGCGCAAAAACTGCCGCGGGGCGAGACAGCGAAACGCGGTGAGCGCCGTGCCGGATGCGAAAGCGGACAGCAGGCGAGCGCGGCGCTCGCTTGCCGACGCGGCTTCGCGCCGATGAGGCAAACCGCGCATGATAGCGCCAAATGACCCGAGGCGGCTCCCGATGCGGCGCAAAACCGACGCCAAAGCCACGCCGACCGCCGCGCGCAGGCCTCCCGCCGCCCTATCGGGGAACGAGTTCCGGGTATAATCCCGGTCTTCCTTTCGCCTCACGTCGCAGCTATCCGCGCGCGCAACCGCCCGATGCTCGACCCATCGACGCCTACGTCCTTCCATGGCCCACTTCTCGTGCTTTCCCGGTGCTTCGGCGCTCTCCGACTTCCGTCAAACCCGTTTGCTCGAAACGCTTGTCGGCATCGACGCCAACATCGTCGGCGTGCGCGGCCAGTATCTGCACTTCGTCAACGCGCTGACGCCGCTATCGGCGCAGGACAACGAACGCATCGAGGCGCTGCTGCACTACGGGGAGCCGTTCCAGGCGGGGGAAGGGCGTGGCGCACAGGACACTTTTCTAGTCGTACCGCGGATCGGCACGGTTTCGCCGTGGGCAAGCAAGGCGACCGACATCGCGCACCACTGCGGGCTCGAGCAGTTGCGCCGCATCGAGCGCGGAATCGAGTTCACGGTCACGCTGAAATCGGGCTTGCTGGGCGGCAAGAAGGCGCTTTCCGACGAAGCGCGCGCAGCCGTTGCGGCGGCGCTGCACGATCGCATGACCGAAAGCGTCGTCGCTTCGCGCGAGGACGCACTGCATCTGTTCGATGAGCTGCCGGCCAAGCCGCTCGCGACGGTCGACATCCGGGCACAAGGCCGCGCGGCGCTCGAGCGCGCGAACGGTGAACTCGGCCTGGCATTGGCCGACGATGAGATCGACTATCTCGTCGATGCGTTCGGCAAGCTCGGCCGTAATCCGAGCGACGTCGAACTGATGATGTTCGCGCAAGCGAACAGCGAACACTGCCGCCACAAGATCTTCAACGCGCAATGGACGATCGACGGGCAAGCGCAGGATATGTCGCTGTTCCAGATGATCAAGAACACCGAGAAGCTCAATCCGCAGGGCACGATCGTTGCCTATTCGGACAACTCGGCGATCATGCAGGGCGGCCCGGCCGAGCGCTGGTTCCCGCGGCCGGCTCAGACGGCCGAAGGTACGGCCCTCGATGAGCGCTACGGCCGCCATGTGGAGCTCACGCACACGCTGATGAAGGTGGAAACGCACAACCACCCGACGGCGATTTCGCCGTTCGCCGGCGCGGCGACGGGCGCGGGCGGCGAAATCCGGGACGAGGGCGCGACGGGCCGCGGCGCGCGGCCTAAAGCGGGGCTCACCGGCTTCACGGTGTCGAACCTCGAATTGCCCGGTGCCGTCGAGCGCTGGGAGAACGCGCGCGATGCGGCAGCGCCGCTCGCGACACGCAACGCCAGCGAGCCACATACGGCCTACGGCCGTCCCGACCGGATCGCCTCGCCGCTGCAAATCATGATCGAAGGGCCGCTCGGCGGTGCCGCGTTCAACAACGAATTCGGCCGGCCCAATCTGGGCGGCTATTTCCGCGTCTACGAGCAAAACGTGAGCGGCCAGGTGCGCGGCTATCACAAGCCCATCATGATCGCGGGCGGCATCGGCAACATTTCCGACGCCCATACGCACAAGCACGATCTGCCCGGGGGCACGCTGCTCCTGCAGATCGGCGGCCCCGGCATGCGCATCGGCATGGGGGGCGGCGCGGCAAGTTCCATGGCGACGGGCGCGAACACGGCCGAACTCGATTTCGACTCGGTTCAGCGCGGCAATCCGGAAATCGAGCGGCGCGCGCAGGAAGTTATCAACGCGTGCTGGCAGCTCGGCGAGAAGAACCCGATTCTGAGCATTCACGACGTCGGCGCGGGCGGCATCTCGAATGCGTTCCCCGAGCTTGTCGACGGTGCCGGCAAGGGCGCGCGCTTCGAGCTGCGCCGAGTGCCGCTCGAGGAGAGTGGTTTGTCGCCGCGCGAGATATGGTCGAACGAAGCGCAGGAGCGCTACGTGTTGGCGATCGCACCGGCCGATTTGCCGGCGTTCGAGGCGATCTGCTCGCGCGAGCGTTGTCCGCTGGCCGTCGTCGGCGTTGCAACCGGCGAGCGTCAACTGCAGTTGATCGATGCGCACGCCGAAGGCGAGGCGACCTATCCCGTCGACATGCCGATGGATGTCCTGCTCGGCAAGGCGCCGCGCATGCACCGGAACGTCGAACACGTAGCGCTCGAGCGCGCGAGCGTCGACGTGACGGGCTTATCGCTTTCCGACTTGGCGGTATCCGTGCTCAAGCACCCGACGGTCGCGAGCAAGTCCTTCTTGATCACGATCGGCGATCGCTCGGTCGGCGGAACGAGCGTGCGCGACCAGTTCGTGGGCCCGTGGCAAGTGCCCGTTGCCGATTGCGCGATCACGGCCGCCGATTATGCGGGCTTTCGCGGCGAGGCGATGACGATGGCCGAGCGCACGCCGCTCGCAGTCATCGATGCGCCGGCGTCGGGCCGCATGGCGGTGGGCGAAGCGATTACAAACATCGCGAGCGCACCGATCGCCTCGCTCGATAAGCTGAAGCTTTCCGCGAACTGGATGGCCGCGTGCGGCACACCGGGCGAGGATGCCGCGCTGTTCGACACCGTGAAGGCGATCGGCATGGAGTTGTGTCCGGCGCTCGGTATCAGCATTCCCGTCGGCAAGGATTCGCTGTCGATGAAGACCCAATGGGACGAGCAAGGCGTGGCGAAGGAAGTCGTCGCGCCTGTCTCCCTGATCATCTCTGCCTTTGCGCCCGTCGAGGACGTGCGCCGCCATTTGACGCCGCAACTGCGCCGTCACGATGAAGTCGGCGATTCGGTGCTGATCGCCATCGATCTCGGCCGCGGCAAGCATCGTCTCGGCGGCAGCATCCTGGCGCAAGTCACGCAGCAGGTGGGCAACAGCGTGCCCGACGTCGACGATGCCGAAGATCTCAAGCGGTTTTTTGCGGCGATCCAATCGCTCAACGCCAATGGTCGGCTGCTGGCCTACCACGACCGTTCGGACGGCGGCCTTTGGGCGACCGTCTGTGAAATGGCGTTCGCGGGCCACGTCGGCGTTTCGCTCAACGTCGATATGTTGACGCTCGATGCCGTACACGAGTTCGATTACGGCGACGCCAAGGATTGGGCCAAGCAGACGAGCGGCCGGCGCGATGACCTGACGTTGCGCGCGCTCTTCTCCGAAGAACTCGGAGCGGTCGTGCAGGTGCGCGCGGCCGAACGCGACACGGTGCTTGCCTCCCTACGCCAGCACGGCTTGGGGGCCTGCTCGCACGTCATCGGCAAGCTCAACGAGCGCGACGTCATCGAGATTTATCGCGACGCGAAAAAAATCTACGATGCGCCGCGCGCCGACCTGCAACGCGCGTGGACCGAAGTGAGCTGGCGTATTTCGCGCCTGCGCGACAACCCCGCTTGCGCCGACGCCGAATACGACGCGCTGCTCGATGCGCAAGACCCTGGCCTGTCGCCGGCTCTGACGTTCGATCCTAAGGAAGATATCGCTGCGCCGTTCTTGAACGTGGGTGCTCGCCCACGTATTGCGATTTTGCGCGAGCAGGGCGTCAACTCACATCTCGAAACGGCCTATGCGTTCGACCGAGCCGGCTTCGACGCCTACGACGTGCATATGAGCGACTTGTTGTCGGGCCGCGCCAGCCTGGCCGACTTCACCGGCGCGGTAGCTTGCGGCGGCTTCTCGTACGGGGATGTACTCGGCGCCGGCGAGGGCTGGGCGAAGACGATACGCTTTAACCCGCAGCTTGCGGATATGTTCGCTGCCTTCTTCGGACGTGCCGATACGTTCGCGCTGGGCATCTGCAACGGCTGCCAAATGATGAGCAGTCTCGCATCGATGATTCCGGGCGCCGACGCGTGGCCCAAGTTCACGCGCAACAAGTCGGAGCAATTCGAAGCGCGGTTCTCGCTCGTGCGTATCGAATCGTCGCCATCGATCTTCTTCTCGGGGATGGACGGCTCGCGCATCCCCGTGGCCGTCGCGCATGGCGAAGGCTTCGCGGATTTCTCGCAGCAAGGCGACCCCGCGCGTGCGGCCGTGGCAGTGCGCTTCGTGGACCACCGCGGCGAGGCGACCGAACGCTATCCGTTCAATCCGAACGGTTCGCCGAGCGGCATTACATCGGTCACGACACCCGACGGCCGCTTCACGGTGTTGATGCCGCACATGGAGCGCGTGCATCGCACGGTGCAGATGAGCTGGCACCCCGAAAGCTGGGGCGAAGCCAGCCCTTGGATGCGCGTGTTCCGCAACGCGCGGCGTTGGCTGGGATAAATGCGGGCATAACGCCGAAAACGACAATGCCGCCACAGAGGGCGGCATTGTCGTGTATAGCCGGATGCAGCCGGACCGGGCCGGCCATCGCAACGCTTACTGGATCTTCGCCTTCGCGCGCAGATTCTGCTCGAACGCCTGCAGCTTTTCCTGCTGCATTTGCTGAACGATCTGGCCTTTGACCTGATCGAGCGGCGGCGGCGCAATGTCGCGGATATCGTCGACGCGGATGATATGCCAACCGAACTGCGTGTGCACTGGCGTGGCGGTCATCTGACCTTTCTGCAACTTCTCGGCTGCAGCCGCGAATTCCGGCACGTAGGTCTTGGGATTCGCCCAATCGAGATCGCCGCCGTTCTTACCCGAGCCCGGGTCCTTCGAGAATTGCTTCGCCAGATCCTCGAACTTGGCGCCGCCCTTGATCTTCGCAATCAAATCCTTCGCTTGCTGCTCGTTGTCGACGAGGATGTGATGCAGGTGATACTCCTTGCCGCCTGCTTGCTTGATGAGCTCGTCGTAGCGCGCCTTCACTTCGGCATCGCTCGGCTTGTTCTTCGCCGCGTAATCTTCGATCATCGCGCGCAGTACGACCGTCTGTTGGGCCACGGCCACTTGCGCCTTGACGTCGGCGCGGTTCGGAACGCCTTCGCGGACCGCTTCCTGCATGAGGATTTCGCGATTGACGAGTTCGTCGCGCACGGCTTGATGCAACTGCGGCGTGTCTTGCTGACCTTGCTTCACGAGTTGCTCGATCAGCGCGTCGGCACGCGATTTGGGAATGGCCGTGCCGTTGACTACGGCGACATTCTGCGCGAAGGCGGGAGCAGCCGCGAACACGGCCAGCATCACACAGAGACGGGTGTTTTTATGGATCATCGGGAATTCCTAGCGTTCCTGTCGAAAGAATCGGTGGAGGGAGCGCGCCCCCAGCTTTCCGCCTGTCGAGAGGGACGGAGGCGCTCGAGGTTCAGGTTCAGGTTCAAGTAACGACGCGGTGAATCACACGTCGCGCAGCCGAGCGGATTCCTCAGGCGTGTAGGCCGTGATGACGAGCGCGTGAATTCCGCGTTGCATCACGTCGGTCAGCGCATCATACACTAGCCGGTGCCGTGCCACGCGGGGCTTGCCCGCGAAAGCGGCGGCGACGATCGTTACCGCATAATGCCCGCCCGCGGCCGCACCCGCGTGGCCCGCATGCTGGGCGCTGTCGTCGCGCACCGCCAGCGACTGCGGCGCAAGCGCGGCCGCGAGCCGCGCTTCGATGAACGCGATGCGCGCGTCGGGCGAGGCATCGAGGAACGAGGACGATGAATTGCTCACGGCTCATTCCTCCTTCATATATTTAGCAAGCCACAGACTTTGCGCGACGATGAAGACAAACATCGCACCCGTCGTACCGAATAGCTTGAAGTTGACCCACTGCGATTCGGTAAAGTTGCCGACGACGTAAAGATTCGCGAAGCCGAGGGCGACAAAAAAGAGGGCCCAGGCAATATTGAGCTTGTCCCAGATGGGCGAAGGGAGCGTGAGCTGCTTGCCCATCATCGTCTCAATGAGGTTCTTACGGAAGCCGTAGCGCGTCACGGCCAAGCCGATCGCGAAAAGCCAGTAAAGCGCTGTCGGCTTCCATTGAATGAACTTCTGATTGTGCAGGACCAGCGTGGCACCGCCGAACACGACGATGACCGCCAAGCTGACCCACAGCATCGGATCGACTTTTCGATGGCGAAAGGCCACCCACGCAACCTGCACGAGCGTCGCGGCGATCGCGACGGCCGTGGCGGTGAAGATGCCCCAAAGCTTGAATGCAACAAAAAAGAGAATGATCGGGAACAGATCGAAGAGAAATTTCATGAAGGCTGGGCTGAAGAGTCCGAAAGCGTCGATCGACGGGGCATGCCGGTCCGGCGCAGATACGCGCTCGCCGAAACGGCGCCCCGCCGCCTACCTACTTGGGCTCGAATTGTAGCGCAGCCGAATTGATGCAGTACCGTAGGCCGGTCGGCGCGGGGCCATCTTCGAACACATGGCCCAGATGCGCGCCGCACTGCTTACAGCGCACCTCGATGCGCAGCATGCCGTGCGTCCGATCGGTACGCTCCTCGATGACTTCGCCGTTGATCGGCTTGAAATAGCTGGGCCAACCGCAGCCGGCGTCGAATTTGGTCGACGATTCGAACAGCGGCGTACCGCAGCATACGCAGTCGTAGACGCCGCCGTCCCAGTGATCCCAGTAACGTCCTGTAAACGGACGCTCGGTCGCCGCGTGGCGCGTCACTTCGTATTCGACGTCGGACAATTGTTCGCGCCACGCTTCATCGCTTTTCAGCACCGCGTGGGTGTCGCGCTGGGCGTCGGTGGAATCGGGCATACCGGTTGGGCATTCATTCGGACGTTCATTCATGGCGATGTGTCTCCGTTAAACGGCGCGCCTTGAGGTGCGCCGGGTTGAGGCGTCTGCGGCGTCGATGGCGCGCCACGCCTCGGTCGGTTGCGGTCAGTCAGTCGTCGCTCGTTGTGCCGAGACGCTCACCGCTGCTCCACGGCATATACGTTGCCGCGCGCCCGGCGGATGCGGGGTGCGCAATACGATGCGATGAAACACCGCGTAGAAGACAGCGTGAGCGACGATCGGTTCACGACGAACAGCTCACCTCGAGCGAGCCGGCCCAATCGGGCGGCATGGCGGCATAGGCCTCGTTTTCCGGCTGTTCGTCGAACGGGCGGCGCAGCACCGCCGCCAGCCGCTCCAGTTCCGAAAAATCCTTCTCCTTCGCCTGCCGAATCGCGGTTTCGGCCAGATGGTTGCGCAGGATGAACTTCGGGTTGACGCGGTTCATCGCCTCGCGCCGCGCCGCATCGTCGAGCGAGTCGGCCCCAAGCCGGGTGCGATAGTCGGCGAGCCAGCCGTCGATGCCGGGCAGGTCGAGGAACACGTCGCGCACGGGGCCGTCGCCGCTCGCGTCTTTTTTCGAAACTTGCGACAGGCGCCGGAACGTCAGCGTGAAATCCGCGCGGCTCGCGTGCATGAGCGCGAGCAGGCGATCGGCCAGCGCGGCGTCGCCTTCCCGGCTATCGGCCAGACCCAGCTTAGCCTGAAAGCGACCCTCGAGCGCAGGGCCGAAATAGTCCTTGAAGCGCTCGAGCGCCGATTGCGCGTCGGCGACAGAACGCTCCGCACGCCCCGCTTCGTCGTAGCGCCCGCCGATCAACGGCAGCAGCGATTGCGCAAGACAGAAGCAGTTCCAGTGGGCGATCTGCGGCTGCATCCGATAGGCGTAGCGGCCCTGCGTATCGGAGTGATTGCAGATGTGGCCGGCATCGAATCCATCGAGAAAGCCGAACGGCCCGTAATCGATCGTCAGGCCGAGAATCGACATATTGTCGGTATTCATGACGCCATGGCAGAAGCCGACCGCTTGCCATTGCGCGACGAGTTCGGCCGTGCGCGCGATGACAATTTCGAGCAGCGCCAGGTAGGGATCGTCGGCTTCGCGGCAAGCCGGATAGAAGCGATCGACGATATGGTCGGCCAGCGCACGCAGCTCGCTCATGCGGTCGGCGGCGTAAAAGTGCTCGAAATGGCCGAAGCGCACGAAGCTTTGCGAGACGCGCGTCACCACGGCGGCCGTTTCGATTTCTTCCCGCCGCACCGGCTGGTCGGACCCGATCACGCAGAGCGCGCGTGTCGTCGGAATACCTAAATGATGCATGGCCTCCGAGCATAGGAACTCGCGAATCGACGAACGCAGGACGGCGCGACCGTCGCCCATTCGAGAGTAGGGCGTGCGGCCGCTACCTTTGAGTTGGAGCTCGTAGCGCTCGCTGCCGTGTTCGAGTTCGCCCAGCGAGAGCGCGCGGCCATCGCCGAGCTGTCCCGCCCAGACGCCGAATTGATGGCCTGAATAGACGGAAGCGTACGGCAACGCCTCTTGCGGCCATTCACGCGTGGCGTTGCCGATGAACAATTCGGCGAAGCCCGGATCGGCCACGATAGCAGGGGCGAGTCCGAGCATCTGCGCCGCGTCGGCTGAAAAACCGACGACATAGGGGTCGCGCAAGGCAGAAGCCGGCAGGCGGGTATAGAACGCGCCGCCCAGGCTCGCGAACGCGCCAGGGCGTGGAATGAATAAGGCGTCGGTCAAGGACGAGAGGCGTTCGGACGGTTCGGCAATGCTCGGGGAAAACGACATATTGAGGGCCTCG
>Ga0157370_10002768_pt1 | contig 20960 bp, 16 predicted proteins | sample C35metaG_FD_113463 | JGI IMG/M metagenome (GOLD analysis project Ga0157370, IMG submission 113463) | Corn rhizosphere microbial communities from Kellogg Biological Station, Michigan, USA - C3-5 metaG | ecosystem: Host-associated > Plants > Roots > Rhizosphere > Soil | place: USA: Michigan...
TCCGATTCGATTTTGGTATAACCACCTAAATAATTAACGGAATGAGAACCAATAGTTCTTCCTTTTGTATCATACCATGTATAGTTTTTTGTCCAACTATCATCCTCAATATTTTTTACATACGAAGCCGTTGGAAGGCTTTTGGTACTTATGCCTATTGGTGAATTTAAAGCATCTTGGCTTAAAACTGCTTGATTAAGAATAGATGAAGGAATTGGTGGAGTTCCCTGTGGATAGGTATCATAATAATTCACAGATAAAATGGTATCCATACCAGAAAATAATCCGTTGGTATAATATACCTGCATTCCATTTTTTGCAAAGCCAGTTATATCCTTTGATTCAATAACAGTTAAGTTACCTGCTTGATTCTGCATGCTAGTTCTATCTCCTCCTGGAATAGTTCCGGTGTAGAGAATTCTACCGAATCCATCGTATTTAGTAATCATCCACTTTCCTTGCTGCTGTAAGTTAGGATCCTGAGTTAATATCAATCTATTGGCTTGATCGTAAACGAAAGAATCCCATCGCCAAACTCCAGTTGCTGTATCAAGACCTTTGCCCGGAAGCTTTTTCTCTACCAAACGACCTTGAACATCATACTTATATTGGTAACAAAGGTTATCAAGAATAGGTTGATCTATTACAGTTTTTACAGCTGCTAATGGCGGAATGATATACACCAATTGGTTATAAAAATTATAAACATAGTATGTATCAAGATTTACTATATTCCCTGCATTGTTATTTTCTTTTCTTATAAGAAGCGTTTTCCCTAATTTATTCTTAAACGTAATTGTTCTGTTATTGTCTTCATCGGTTACTACTGTTTTATATAATTCACCTTCATTGAATAGATTAATCTTTGAAATACTGTTCAAGAGCACTTTCTTGGTATCATCCCAAGAGACGTTAATCATGTATTTTTTTACATTATCTGAACTCTTGTTAATGTCAATGATTGATTTCTGTGTTTTTCCCGAACTCAATGTCCATGCATCCCCAGGACCAGATTGTTCAGATACCTTTATAAGGAATGATCCATCATGTACAAATTCAGAATAGAAATTACTTGTGCCATAAAATCCGACACCATTACTTGTTGGGCTGGTATTAAAACTCCCGCTACCTGTAGTTGTTTGGGGAATAGGCAAATAACTCTTTGATTGGACTCCATAGTTATCATACTCAAATGGAATTACCATATCATTTCCTTGAGGTGTTGATTTTATACTAATGACCTGTTGTGGCCTATTTAAACCATCCAGATATTGAATGTTTTCTATTTTTTTTATACAACTTTCATCTAAACATGTTTTATTATAAACATAATTTTTTGAAGTTGTCCCATGACTGATTTGTGACAGTAAAAAATGATTACCTATAAACAGAAGAAGGGATATATTTATAATTTTTTTCATTGTTATTAATTGTTACTGTTTATAATTATATTCAAATTCCTTTATTAGCTTTCCATTCATGTCTTCAATCTTTATTAGTCTGCCAGCAATATCATAAATGTATTTTTGGGTTATCCCACTTGGAGGAATATTATGAGTTATTCCAATAATTGGGTCATAAGTCGTTGTGGTTATTTGATAATTTTTTAACAAACTATTATTCCTTAAACTATTAAGCGTATTCATGAATATATCCTCAGTAGAAGAGTCTTTATCAAGATTTGACTTATTTACAATATCACTAGAAAGATAAGTTGCCGGATTAGAACCTGAGGCTAACCCTAGAGCATTCATTACTGTATCATAGGATGCTCCTTCAATCTTTGCAATAGGATGGGTTTGGTTATAACCGTAAAGTATAGTCGTAGGAATTCCATCTTGCCCCGTGTATTGTAATAAATTTCCTTTATTATCATAGAGGTCATAAGTCATTATCCTTATATCTTCTTGTGAATTGGTTGCTTCATAAGCCCAGTCTGGCTTGGTTATACATGTATATTCATATTTAGGTAGAACCAAATTACTTGTAGATGCATCTTGGGCAAATATAGTTTTATGAACTTTACTATTAGCTTCAGTGGTGTTTACCAATTCTACATCAATGTATTCATAGGTAAGAACTGGAACATTTACTTTATTGATAGACTTAAGTAGATTAGCAGTATTAACTAAATTAAAGGTTGGAGTATTGTTTAATATTGCATCTTCAGGATAAAAGATTTCATTTACTAAAACATTTTCTCTAGAACCGCTGCTATATATATCAACTGCTAAAAGTTTTCCAATACCAGATACATAACTGGATGGATTAAGGTACTTATATTCTATTCTGTCTATGTTTGTTCCTGATAATAAATAATCCTTTACAAGAGTGCTGGCTGGGCGTAAAAATTTTTGATTATAATTAACAATAATGGAACCTTGTGAACTAATGGTAGTATTACTATATGTTTGAGATCCAGGCTCAACAACAAAGTCCAAAATAGGTTTATTTGATCCGAATTGACTTTTTGCAATCAATTTACTATTATAGATGTATTCTTTGATTAAGGCATTGTTTTTATCAAATAGCTTCATATTCTTTCTCACTCCATATAAACCTGGATTGGTATATGAATTATACTTGAATCTATATGCGGAATTGGTATTTAAAAATTCCGCCATCGAAAACTTAGAAAAAAAAGTAGCGAATGCATCTTTGGAATATTGTAACATTGCAAAAGGAGACTGCGAAGTACTAGTTAAAGGATAATCTTTAACCGTTGTATATTCTGTTGCCTGTTTTTTATTATCAGTTATCTTTTCAACTCTTGAATACTGTATACTAATATTTCCTGGAGAATCATATATTTTGAATAATCTCTGTAAATCATCTGCTGCAAAGTTTGGAAGGCCATCATAATTGGTTATTAGCATCGGAGGCTGCGCAGATAAATCCATATAGGATGTAAATAATTGAGCCCTGGGATAACCAATGAATGGAGGAGCCATCATAGCACCAGAAGATGAGCCATTTTCATTTTTATAAAAATATGATGTTGTGCTTTTTATTTGATTTTCATCAATATTGTTTATTTTCTTTATTCTCAAACCAGGTGCTTTTTGATAATCACCAAGTATTAAGAAATCATTCAATTCATATTCAAAACTTTTTATTCCTTTGTTAGGGAACTCAACTTCAGTTAAAGTTCCTATTTTGGTAAAATCTAAATCCGGATCTCTGGTTATATAATTATCTCCATAATGTATGGGATGCATCTTTACATTATTATTCACTAAAGCATCATGATGAATTTCAAATGGTAAAAGAGACCATTCCATCTGATTTGGGTAATAATATACATTATCAGCATAGCTTTGTCCATAATTGTCTCCGCTTATGAATTCATTAGTTTCCTTATAATATCCTCCATAATCATATGCTTTTGAACGTATGTTTGGTAAGTATTCATCATCTTTATACTTAAACTGATATTTTTTTCCAGAGTTTACTTCTTCAATACTCAATAACTTAAGACTTTTTCCATCTTTTGTGGAAATTCCCATCCAGGTATTTTGATATAGGAAGTATCCATAATTAAAATTATATTGTTGAATAAGTTTATTATTATAGTCATATAATTTGATTGAACTAAGTGCTTTTTCCGGATTCTGCGTATCCTGTCTTATAAAATCATATTCATAGACCAGATACCCTTCATCAAATTTTATTTTTTTTAAATCTTTTGTTTTAAAATAATTTACAGAACTTTCAATCCTATTATATTGATAGTTTGTATTATTTTTTTGTCCTCCATCTAAAAAAGGGTTTGAAGAAAGAAAGCCGCTCAACTGTAAGCCAGTCACTCCATTGTTGATAATATCAGGATTAATAGCATTCACATATTTTCCTATAAAATCACTAATAAAAGAGGTGCCTGGAGCTGCCTTAAAACGGCTATACGTTTCTGAGCGTATCTCCCTTGAATGCGATGTTGACGTTATATTATAATCACCAGATGCAGTATATTCAAAATTCACTTCCCTATTAGTGGAGAGATCTTTTATTGTTGAAACCTTCCACGAGGAAACATAAGGCACTCTATCAATCGTGCCTCCATAGGAATTGACTGGAGATTCCGAATTATAATAATTGGCCATCTCATAGTCATTGAACTGATATTGAATCCCATCATCTGTATTAATGGTAAAATTAAAGAAATCAGTTGTTGGAAAGTTACCTATTTCATAACGAATTTCCTTTAATTTGGATATTTTTATTGGCTTATCGGATAATAATCGTGGTGTATTTTCATTTTCAAAATAGAATACATGTCTTTTATTTATAGAATTCAAGAAATAGAGATCCGGTAAGTAATCTAAATTGGCAGAATCTTTGTCAGTATTTGAGAAAAAATATTTAATATTCTTTTTCACTTTCTTAAAATATCCTGTCCTCCTTATTCTTGGAACTGCTCCTCCATCATCCATGTCATGTGCATCCTGAATATCACGAGTGATAGTAATATCAGCAAGAGACCATCCTAAACCTACATTCCCAGCTCTTTGATTGACCTTTATACCTCCTGTATTATATTGTAGTTTAATAGGAATTTCGATGTTCCCGCTTTTTATATTAAAGAGTGGGATCTCAATATTAGCTTTCCCATCTGCTTCATTGAGTTCAGCCTTTGCAACACTAAAGGACCCATTAAAAGATGTGAAATCATTATTTTCCTGAGAGAATAGAAAATTTGCAATAAAAATAAAACTCAATAAAATATATTTTTTCATAATTATCTTGTTCATTATTTTTTGATCAATTTAGCGTTAGTAGTTTGAATTTGATTGTCTTGTGTATGAGCTTTTACAACCATCACATAAGCTCCCTGAACGATGTTGGAAGTGTTAATTTTGGTTACCCTATTTTTAGTGATCAAGGTTTGGAGTTGTCTTCCTGCCATATCATAAATACTTATTTCAGCTTCCTTAAAGTCAAAGCCAATTTCTGCATAACAGTAATCAGTAACAGGGTTTGGATAAATTTTAATTGGTAATCGTTCAATTACGCCTTCCACTTGTTTATCTCCTAATTTTACGATCTTCCAGTTCTCTTTTCCAAGCTCTTCAGTACTAGTTCCCGCCAAAATAATGGAACCATCTCTTCCCATACTTAAATCGGATAAACGCTCTTCTTTCTGTCGGGAATTACCATTGATGTACTTTCTCCAAACTTCATCGCCATTTTGATTGAGATAGAGCATCCAGAAAGTTTCGTCATTTTCTGTAATTCTTCCTTCAGCCCGTGTGTAGCCTCCCAGTAAAAATCCTTTAGATTCAGAATCTTTCGCATTTGAGACTACATTCAAGCTCATTAAAATATCTCTGTTTTTAAAAGAATAGGATTTTTGCCAGATTTCATCTCCTTTTTCATTAAGTGCTATCAACCATATATCTGTTCCTTCACCTATGTCAACATTTTTATTCCCGGATCTGTTAGAACGGCTTTCTCCTCCTATTACAAATCCAGTTGCAGTCATAGCCATGGTTCTTAGATGATCATCTTCAATTCCACCGTAATTCTTTTCCCATTCTACTTTTCCATCTTTATTTAACTTAATGATCCAGTAATCTCCTTCTCCGTAATTTTCTGTTTTCTTGGAGCCTCCTTTATTGCTTCTAGAGTAGATACCTAACAGAACTCCACCATCTTTTGTCGGAATCATTTTTTCTATCTCATCCAGTCCCTTTCCTCCCATGATCATTTGAGAGATTTCTTTTCCGTTCTTGTCTAATTTTACTATTATAACATCCTTAGAACCATAGCCTTTTTCTGTATTTTGAACATTTCCAGCCACAAAGAATCCCAAATCAGTGGTTTGAATTACAGATTTAGCTTCTTCATCAAAAGAAGTTCCTATTGTTTTCTGCCATAGTTCTTCTCCTAATTCATTGATTCTAATTACCCAGATATCCGATCCTCCACTGGAATCTTCTTTCTTATCTAGTCCTTTTCCTGAAAAAGAAGTTCCAGCTAACAAAAAACCTCCATCTTGAGTAGATAGTGATGCTGAAAGATAATCATGGTTTGTTCCTGAAAAATATTTTTCCCAGACTTCTTCTCCCTTTTGGTTTAGTTTAACCAAATGAAAATCGTAACCGCTGTTTTGTTTGCTTTCCGTAGAAATTTTTTTTGACTGAATAGAACTTCCTGTAATCAAATACTGAAGGTCTAAAGTTGGAGTCACTTGGCTTAGAAAATTCTGGGAGGAAGAGAGAATATCTTTCTGCCATAGCACATCTTGAGCCGACATGCTCAAAAATAAGCACAAGAATAGTGCACTAATGTAAAGTTTTTTCATCGATGTATTAATATAATTTTTTTATAAATTTACATTATTTCATCGGATGGAGAAAAAATATTTAAAAAGAAACCTGTTCATTTTTTTATATCTTCGAGAGTTTATTGTTTTCTGGCTGTCTTTATAAGCAATATTAACCAGATTGATCTGCTTAGGAAAAATGCAAGAATTGTGTCTTTAATCTTCAAGGTATTGATATTCGAAACGCCTCCAGTCTCAAGATATGCCATATATTTTCTCCGCTGACCTGACTTCATGTGAAGCTTATCGTTTTAGGAGAAATATATGAAAATTATTTGTTAACATATTTTTACTTCTACTTCAAATCTTGCTGTACTAGGGTTGAATTTGACATCAAAGAACTGAATCCTGAAAATACAGGATTTGGAAGCGCATAAAAAACAAAAACCACCGCATCAGCAGTGGTTTTTTATTTTCTTTTATTTAACTGTAATTGTTGGATCCCAGTAAAAGTATCCGTAAAGGATTTGTTTATTACTGTCTTTAGGATCTAAAATATAAAGTCCAAACTGTACATAAAAGTTCTCTGTCCCAGTAGATCTTACTTTTGAATCGATACTGGCAAAGCTGATATCTGCAGAGGTTGCAGGGAGACCGTTTAAAGAATTTACATCCGGTACAGCAGCTTGTTTTCTTCTAACAGAATTGTATACGAAATTATTAAAAACCTGATCTCCGGACCAGTATTTAATATTGTAAATAATAACTGCGTCATCCGAATTCTGATAAATTGAAGTTCCTCTGAATGAAACTACATCTCCGGCTCTTGCACTGAAGTTGAGGTCAGCAGAACCTTGTCCTGATATGGCATTGGCATTTGAAACAATCATGTGCTGGCTGTTGTGGTCAATTCCTACAGGTTTATTGGGATCTGTACTGGGACTTTTATATTTTTCCCGTACATAATCCGTGTCAATTACGATCAGGACATCTATTGCCTGACTGGACGATTTAAGTTCTATATCTTCCATGATATTTTAGTTTTGTTTGGTGTTTTCTTACTCATTGGGCTTTTCAGATTCCGCCCCGTGATTAAAGTGATGCGGCTTCACCTGTTTGGTTGTAATTACTATACAAATGTACATTCCTGAAAATGAAAATATTAGAGTGAAAATGCTGAAATTTAAGATTACGTATTTGTACTTAATTAATCTCTCAGAAGTGATTTTTTTTTGTTATTCTAAAAAAATACCCTGAAAAGTTTAACTTTTCAGGGTACCCATTTATAATGGTTAAATCTAATTCACGTTTAAAAAGAAACCTCGTTTACTTCTTTTCCTCTTTGGAAGTTCATTGTTTTCTGGCTGCCTTTGTAGGCAATATTCACCAGATTGATCTGCTTAGGAAAAGCGCTTAAAAGGATCGTATTTTTAATCTTTAAGGTGCTGATATCCGAAACGCCTCCGGTTTCAAAATACACCCATACAGTTTCTCCGCTGACCTGACTTCCTGTGAAGGTAATCGTTTTAGGAGCGCCATTGACAAATACATCAAAATTATTGTTCACATATTTCTTTACCTCTGCTTCAAATCCTGCCGTATTAGGGTTGATTTTAATAGCGTCAGAGATATGGCTTGTATTCATTTTTGTGGTAAACTTCAATGTCTTGCTTCCATCAATATAGTCCACTTTGGTCATTGAAGAGAAAAAGTCTACATACATAAAACTCATTAACACAAAAAATGTTAAAATTCCTGATATATATAAAAGTTTTTTCATCTTAATTAATAGATTTACAATCATGCTTGCTAGTTTTAAGTCACAAATAATATGCCAATTAGAAATTTACATTCACAGAATATTTATCATAAAAAGCCTTAATGTGTGCTACAGCCTCATCAGCAGTATCTACCACACGATAAAGATCGAGATCATCTTCAGCAATCATGCCTTCTTTTAACAGAGTTGCCTTGAACCAATCCAGCAATCCTCCCCAAAATTCACTTCCTACCAAAACAATTGGGAATTTTCCAATTTTGTTGGTTTGAATCAGGGTCATCGCCTCAGTAAGCTCATCCAAAGTACCAAAACCTCCCGGCATTACTACAAATCCCTGAGAATATTTTACAAACATTACTTTTCTTACAAAAAAGTAATCAAAATTCATGGAATAAGATTTATTGATATAAGGGTTAAAATGCTGTTCAAAAGGAAGATCAATATTAAGTCCGATAGATTTTCCTTTCGCATTGAAAGCTCCTTTATTTCCAGCTTCCATAACCCCAGGACCGCCTCCGGTGATAATTCCGAAACCTAATTTGGTGATTTTTTCAGCGATATCTACAGCCATTTCATAATATTTATTCTCCGGCTTCAGTCGGGCAGAACCAAATATAGAAACACACGGGCCTATTTTGGCCAGTTTTTCGTAGCCATCTACAAATTCAGCCATGACCTTGAAGACCATCCAGCTGTCTTTAGCAATTGTCTCGTCCCAGGTTTTTTGTCTGAAACTGTTGTGTAGTTTTGTTTCGTTAATGTCAAGTTCCGGATTTACTAAACTTTCATCCCTCGTTCCATCAATTTCCATTGCAAAATTTATTTAAAATGTTTTTCGGCTTCTATTATGGACGAAGGTCTTCCAACGTCAATAAGAATACTGTCATGTACAAAACCGTGTATATGCTCGGTCTGCATAAGATCCAGATATTCTTCCATAACAGAAAATTTGCCTGTTCTTTTTATTTTTTCGAAGATGACAGGATTGATGCAGTGAATTCCGCTGAAAGCAAGTGCTTTAAAGCCTTTATTGAATTCAGCCAGTCTTTGTTCACCAGTTTGAACATTCAGCCAGCCCCTCAAAACCATATCATCATTGAAAAGGAGTTTTCTCGAACTTTCTCTGTCCGAAACCGCTAAAGTAGCAAAATCTTTTATCTTTTTGTGGTATTCTACCAACGCATTGATGTTCAGGTCAGTTAGAATATCTGCATTCAGGATTAAAAAATCTTCTCCATGATCAAGAAATTTTCTTGCAAAAATCAAGCCGCCACCTGTTTCCAGAAGTTCATTGGTCTCATCAGAGATTTCGATTTTGCAGCCGAAATTATTGTTTTTATTTAAAAAATCAACAATCTGATCTCCAAAATGATGGATGTTGATCACAAAATCATTTATTCCGAAACTTTTCAGGTATTTGATATTTCTCTCCAGAAGCGGAACTTCGTTTACTTTGGCCAAAGCTTTCGGATGGTGATCTGTAAACGGTTTAAGTCTTGTTCCTTTTCCTGCTGCGAAAATTAAAGCTTTCATTTTTTATAATTGATAAATGGTAATTGATGAATGATAACACTTTGTATCATCAATAAATGATAATTAAATCATTTATCAATGATCACTTATCATTTATTTATTCAGTTGTGGTTGTTCATCGTGATGAAGAGTAACCTCAGTTCCTTCAGGATATTTTTCTTTGATATATTCTGCAATTTTTATAGCAGAATATACGGATCTGTGCTGTCCGCCAGTACATCCGAAATTGATCTGCAGATGCTCAAAGCCTCTCGCAAGATAATCGTCGATATTAATAGAAACAAGTGATTTTACCAATTCTAAAAACTTAGGCATTTCCGTTTTTGTTTCCAGGTATTCCTGAACTCCGATGTCATTTCCGGTCTGGATTTTATATTCTTCAATTCTTCCGGGATTTAAAATTCCACGGCAGTCAAAAGCGAAACCTCCGCCGTTTCCTGAATGGTCTTTAGGGATTCCTCCTTTTTTGTAAGAAAAACTGTGTATCTCGATGTTTAGCATATTCTTTTATTTTTAAACCATTAAGGCTTATTTAGTTATCTTAAAACTGCTTTGGATTTGCTCAAATATTTCAATCTGTCAGTTTGAGCGGAGCCGAAGACTTACTTATTTATAATTTCCTCAATTTTTTGTTTTGCCTTTTCTGATGTCAGTTGATGAATAACCTTTTTGAGTTCCGGATAATTGTTCATCTGTTCCCAAGAGTCTGCAAACTGGGTTATATTTTGAATTCCTTTTTCAAGGCTGGCCATAAAATGTTGTTTTCTCTGAATCAATCCACGGAATCCGTATGCTCCTAAAACCTGTAAAAATCTCATCATCTGAATGGGCATCACTGCATTTTTCAGTTGAATTCTTGTTTCAGAATTTTCGAACTGCTGAATATAAAATTCCAGCATTTCCTGTTTGAAATCTTCCGGGAAATTGGCTTTTGCCTGAAAAAGAAAAGAGATAACATCGTATAGTAATGGTCCCTTCATTGCAGATTGATAATCAATGAAAGAAACTTCATTTTTCTCATTCACCATAATATTTCTTGCCTGGAAATCACGGATCATAATTCCTTTAGGCTCAAGGTTTTCAACAAGTGCTGCAATCTTTTTGAATTCTTTCAGGAGCGTTGATTTGTTGTATTCAAGTTCCAAAACATCAGCCACAAAGTTTTTAAAATAATAGAGATCATGAATTATGGGAAGTTCATCATAACTTTCATACTCAAAGGTTCTTGAAAAATCAATTTTACCCTGGGTCTGTATTTGTAGTAGAAAAAGTCTTTCTAAGGTCTGCTGTACCAAATCTCTTACAATGGGTGATAGTTTTTCATCTGTAATTACCTCCGAAAGAGTGTGTTGTCCCAAAAATTCCTGGATGTACATTTTCCTGTCATCAGAAATTGCAAGAATGGAAGGGGTATTAAGGTTCAGACTTGAAAATACTTCAGAGTAGTAAAGGAAACTTTCATTTTCCGGAATGTTTTCATTGTAGGTAATGATGTATTTTTCGGTGCCGGCAGTGGCCAGAAAATTGACCCTAGCAGAGCCGCTTTGAGCTAATGTGACGAATTCGGAAGATTTTTTACCCAAATGGTTTTCAAAAAATCGTTTTGCGTTTTCAGAAGTCATAATATGGAAACAAATATACTAAATTAACGTGAGTTGGAAATAATCGTTTAAAGAAGTAAGAAAAGTGTTAAGATATTGATAGTAAAGATCCGTTGAATATTTGTTTTATCATGGCTTTTTGAGGAAATTATTACGTTTTATCTAGATAATTGTCGGTTTTATGTTTTGATTTTTAACTTTCTTTATTCAAATTCAGGATATTACGGGCTAATTTTTATCTTTGCAGTATGTTGAAAGACTTTAAGCCTGTTTTAGGTATTTTATTGCGTTTTATCATTATTTATCTGGTGCTGCTTTTTGCTTACCAGCTCTATCTTAATAGTGGCAAGGATGCCGGTTTGGATTCTTTTTCCAGGATCATTGCCAATCAGGTAATGTCTATACAGAATGTGATAGGATATCCTACGCAGCTTTATGATGATGTAAAGAATGAACAGGTGTGGTTTTATGTAAAACAAAGATATGAAACAAGAATGGTGGAGGGCTGTAATGCTGTTTCTGTTATCATTCTATTTGTTTCTTTTGTTTTTGCATTTTATAAAGGAGCCAAGACCTTTGTTTTTGTAGGAGTGGGGTTGGTTTTATTGTATATCATGAATCTCCTGAGAATTGTAGGTTTGAATATCGTAATGGTTGATTATAAGGAATATGGAAAAATGTTTCATGACTCCATTTTCCCTGCTGTTATTTATGGAACGGTTGTTTTGCTTTGGCTGGTCTGGATTAAATTTTTTGCTTTACAACATGAAAATTCTTAATTGGCTTTTGGTTATAACAGGAATTTGCGGATTGATAGGAGTGAGGACTCTGGAGGATACCCTTTTTTATGATCCTTTCCTTAATTACTTTCATGAAGCAAATAAAAATATCGAATTCCCTGCATTTGAATGGGGGAAACTGATTGGTGGACATCTATTTAGATTTGTCTTAAATCTTCTGTTTTCCTGCATGATTATTCATGGGTTATTTCAAAATAAACAATGGACATTGCAGGGTGCTGTGATGATTACGATTGTATTTATAATCTCTCTGCCAATTTATCTATATTGCATTTCAGACAAATTCGAGATAGGATATCTTTTTTCTTTTTATATGCGAAGGTTTGTAATTCAACCTTTGATTATCCTCTTGATTGTTCCGATGTTCTATTATAGAAAGCAGATGATTGGTAAAGAAAGTGCAGGAAATTAGGAAGATTATTGTTTCTATAAGCTATTCTACAGTGTGTTTATCTACACTGGTTACATTTTCCGGAGTCCATTCTACACGCTTCACAAAGTCTTTTTCACGGACAGGGCATTCTTTGATCTGGCATACCGGGCATGAGATCGGTTTACAGTCATCCATATGGAAATTAAACTCAATAGTTCGTTTAATGTTTTTGGCAAGAAGAATTATTACTTTTTCCATTTCACCATGGGCATCCCGAAGGTCGTAATACCATGGTAATGTTATATGAGCATCAATATGCAGAGAAGAACCAAACTGCTGAATTTTCATATTGTGTACATCTATCCATTCTGCGTGTCTGTTTTCTTCCAGGATTCTAATGACCTGATTTAATATTTCAGGATCCTGTTCATCCATAATGCCACTCAACGATTTTCGGACGATTTTATAGCCTACAAATATGATATAAAACCCAAAAGTAAGTGCCACTACAGAATCCAGCCAATATATTTTAGTAAAATAAACAATAATTAAACTTCCTACTACTCCAAGGGTCGTAATGGTATCGGATTGAAGATGTTTTCCTGATGAAATCAGAACCAGAGAATTTTCTCTTTCTCCTTTTTTTATAGAAATATATCCCAGAAGATAATTGATAATAGCGGTGGCTGCGATAATCCATATCCCCAGATCTATTTTACTAAGTGTTTTTCCTACAATAAGACTGTGGATTCCTTCGTAGATAATCATAACACCAGCTATGGCAATCAAAGCTCCTTCGATACCGGAAGTTACGAATTCTACTTTCCCATGGCCGTAAGGATGGTCTTCATCCTTAGGTTTGGCGGCAAGATGGAGAGAATACAATCCCATGAATGCACTAATGACATTGACAATACTTTCCATGGCATCGGAAAATACAGCATCGGAATTGGTAAGTTTCCAGGCAATAATCTTTCCGATAAAAAGGATCACTCCAAACACTGCAATAAGTTTTTGAAATCCTATTTTCTCTTTGTGGGTACTTTTCTGGGTAGTCATATGAAGAGTTTGATAAAAAAAAGAATCTCAATTTTGAGACTCTTTTTTATTTTGTTAGTTTATACTAAGTTGTTTGCTACAAGGTATTCTGCAATTTGTACAGCGTTTGTTGCTGCTCCTTTCCTCAGATTGTCTGCTACGATCCAGAGGTTGAGTGTTTTGGGCTGTGACAGATCCCTTCTGATTCTTCCTACGAAAACTTCGTCTTTTCCTTCAGAATATAACGGCATCGGGTAGTGGTTGTTTTTTACATCATCCATTACGATTACCCCTGGAGTTTCGGATAAGATTTTTCTTACTTCATCCAGTTCAAATTCATTTTCGAACTCGATGTTTACACTTTCAGAATGTCCTCCCTGAACCGGAACTCTTACAGCTGTTGCTGTTAAGTTGAAGGTATCATCTCCTAAAATTTTCTTAGGCTCCTTCATCAGTTTGATCTCTTCTTTTGTGTAATCATCATCTGCAAATACATCACAGTGCGGCAATGCATTTTTGAAGATCTGATAAGGATATACTTTTTCAGTAGAATCATCTCCGCTGATTTCACCATTTAATTGGTCTACAGCAGCTTTACCCGTTCCTGTTACAGACTGATACGTAGAAACGATTACTCTTTTTAAATCATATTTCTTGTTCAAAGGTCCAAGAACCATTACCAGTTGAATGGTAGAACAATTCGGATTTGCAATGATTTTATCTTCTTTTGTTAAAACGTCAGCATTGATTTCAGGAACGACTAATTTTTTGTCAGGATCCATTCTCCATGCAGAAGAATTATCAATTACTGTTGTTCCTGCTTCTGCAAATAAAGGAGCGAATTCAAGAGAGGTAGAACCACCCGCAGAGAAGATTGCAATATCCGGTTTGGCAGCTATAGCGTCCTTCATGCTTACGATGGTAAATTCCTTCTGTTTATACTTCACCTTCTTGCCTACAGATCTTTCGGATGCTACCGGGATTAATTCTGTTACAGGGAAGTTTCTCTCCTCCAAAACTTTAAGCATAACTTGTCCAACCATTCCTGTTGAACCTACTACAGCTACTTTCATTGATTTAATTAAAAATTTAAGATTAAACTATTTATAAATTATAACGCATATAATTTTTCTTTATTTTTTTAAGCCCCAAAGACTCTTACCCAAGGGAATGCGAAAGCAAATAAACCTGCCGCAATCAGTCCCATAAACGCTACTCCTAAAGAAATAGTATCATTGGATTTTACTTTTTTGTTAACAATAGTCATCAAAACTGCTGCCACTAACATAGAGAATGGATGCTCAACAAATGTTTGTCTGCTGTAGGCGTCTTTCATTAATGTTCCTGCATCTAAAGCAGCTTTGAAACCTGGAGAAAATATGAATAACAAGCATATTCCTAATAAAAACTGAACGTGGAAGAAAATCATCGTGAAGAGCGTTGTCTTCTTCAAAAACTTGTTCACTTTTCCACTGAAGCCAAACATAGTAGCTAAAAGTGCAATGATAAATAGTGCCACTAAAAGAAGTTCCAAATACCCGAATCCTTTGTGTGCACTAAGAAAAATCTTGTAAAAATCCATAATCCTATTTTTTTGTACACAAAGATAACAAAAATCCCGGCTCAAAGCCGGGATTGATATTTATAAAATCTAATATTGTGATATTATTAGAAGTTGAATGATAAGGTTGCTGCCCAAGTAGTTCCGAATCCGAAATAAGCACGGTTACCCGTTGCAATACCATTGTACATCATACCAAGTTGCTCATAGGTCTTCTTAGCTGTGTTATTTGATCCATCAGCAAGTTTAGTCGGTATATCATTAGCAAAAACACTTGTAGCTGAATCAGAGATATAAATCTTATCAAATAGGTTGTAAACGTTAGCTCCGATTGTGAAATACTGAGCTTCGTTTTTCAATCTGATTTTGTAAGAGAAACCTACATCGAACAAGTTGAAATCAGGTAATTTCAATACTCCTCTGTCCTGAGCTGAAATATTTGTGAATGTTCCTGCGTCAATAGTAGAATAAAGTTTTCCTACATATCTCCATGTTCCGAAGATATTAAGATCTTTTACTGGTTTTACAGTAAGACCTAATGATGCTGTCATTTGAGGAATACTGTTGTTGCTTGATCCTCCTACTTTTACTTTATCCAGGTATAGTTCGCTTCCTGATGAGCCAGCTAAAGTAACAGGATTGTTATTATCATCGAAAGAAGCTACACTAGCATTTCCTTTGTAATAGTAATCTCCCCAAGAGAACATACCCTGAACTTCTAAGAAACGGTTAGGTTTGTATACTCCATCAAATTCTACTCCTTGGTGAACTTCTGTAATACCATTGATCTCAGAATAACCTGTAGTAGTTGAACCGTCTGCTAAAGTGAAAGTTTGACCTGTTTTTCTTAACCATCTGTCTTTCCACTGTGTTCTGTAAACGTTAACATTTGCAGTGAATTTTGCAGATCTGAATCCATAACCAATTTCAGCAGAAGAAATTTTCTCGTTAGTTAGAGTTGGGTTTACCAGCTGTTGGTTACTTGGATAAACTGTGTTAAGGAATGGCTGTTTGCTATAAAAACCTAAGTTAGCAAAAACATTGTGGTGCTCGTTGATGTTATAGTTAGCACCCCCTTTAACATTATATCCGAAAATATTTTTGAATCCAGTTTTTGTGTTTACTGTTTGTCCTTTTAATGTACTTCCATCTACTACATAGTTATCAATTCTTTGGTAACCTTGGTTAGATACGGAACCTTGTAAGAATGCAGATAAATTATCTTTGGTATATTCTACCTGTGCAAATCCACTGTACCAAAGTACTTCTCCATCGTTGCTGTATCCTACCTGATCTTCAGCTGGAGCTAATTTCCCTCCGAAAGGATTCCAGGTAAGTTTTTTATAATCGTAAAGAGCATTTACGATTCTTGGTGCTGCTATATTTTTGTTAGCATTATCTTTGTACCCTTTTGCTCCGTAAAGATCTGTAAGAACCTGATAGTGGTAACCATAATAGTATCTGTCATCTGTACCTATTGAGAAGTTCCAGTTGTCATTAATTTTGTGTTGGAAGTTAGCCAAGATACCATACCAGTTGTGAGAGTTGATATTTGATCTACGAACCAAAGTACTTCCTGCACCTGCAGTATTTAAATTAACTGCTGCGTTAGCTGCAAAAATAGCGTCATAGTTGAAGTGACCTGCTGCATCATAGAAATCAGTCATTCCTTTTCCTCCTACTTTACCTAATTCACCAGTTCCACCACCTCTACCATTAGACATGTATAAAACTGTACTTAGCTTAGACTTTTCGCTCATTGTCCAGTCCCAGTTTAGCATCATTACCGGCTTAGCGTAGTAGTTTGATCTGTTTGCTAAAGCAACTTTGTTCCCGTTAGCATCAGTGTAGTATCCAAAGTCTGAATTATATCTTCTGTATGGAGATCCATCATGATCTGGGTTATAGTTGATATAGTTTTGGATTGTTGGAGCAAAAGTTCTTTGATCGTGCCACTGAGGAGCAGATGTTATTGTAAACTGTAAGTTATGTTTTTTGTTGATTTCATAACCTAATGCAAAGAAATATGCATAAGATTCATAATCTGTATTTTCAATGTAAGTACCTCCTGCTTGTCTGCTCATTAAGAATGATGCAGAAATACCGTCTTTAGATTTTCCGGTATTGTAAGAAAAGGAAGTTTTTAAGTAATCGTTGTTACCAACTCCTAATCTGATTACCCCTCCTTTTTTCATATCAGCAGAACGGGTAAGGAAGTTTACTGTACCTCCTACAGAAGCAATAGCTAATTTCGAAGAACCTAAACCTCTCTGAACTTGTAATGTACTTGTTACATCAGATAATCCAGTCCAGTTTGAGAAATAAACAGCACCACCTTCCATATCGTTAACTGGCATACCGTTTACCATTACAGCGATGTTTCTTGATTCGAAACCTCTGATTGTAAGACCTCCATCACCAAAACCACCTCCGGATTTTGTAGCGTAAACTGATGGAGTAGTGTTCAAAATCTCAGGTAGCTCCTGGTTACCTAATCTTTCTGCAAGTTGTGCTGCTTTAATTGTAGATGCAGCAACAGGTGTTTTTCTATCTTTAGCGATATCCGTTACACCTCTTAAGATTACCTCATCAATATCTTTAGACTTAGCTTGCGCTGTATCCTGAACTTGTTGAGCATAATAAACACTAGCTGTAGATAAAGTAATAACCGCAGATAGCATCGATTTGTTGATTAATTTCATAATCGTTAGTAATAATTAGATTTAATTTTCTGCAAAATTCGCAAAATAAAATTTAACTATTATTAACTCAATGTTAATTTTTAATCAGTCTTAATAATGTTAAAGCATTGAAATTCAATATTATGGCTAAAAATTGAATTTTTGTATGAAAAAAGTCATGTTATTGAATTTTTAACAAAGGGGGTGTGTTTTTGTTAAAAATTCAAAGCTATTTCACTGCTTTGAGACTCAAATCAATATTCTCAGCAGAGTGTGTAAGGGCTCCTACAGAGATAAATGTAACTCCTGTTGAAGCAATTTCTTTAAGCATATCACGGGTAATTCCACCTGAAGCTTCAGACTCACATGAACCGTTGATCATTTGTACAGCCTGCTTCATAGTTTCTACATCCATATTATCAAGCATAATTCTGTCAACTTTTGCATTGATTGCTTCCTGAACTTCTTCCAGGTTTCTTGTTTCAACTTCTATTTTTAACTTTTTCTTATTCTTTTTAACATAGTCCTTCGCCATTGCTACTGCATTGGTAATGCTGCCGTTGTAATCAATGTGATTGTCTTTCAGCATAATCATATCATAAAGACCATATCTGTGATTGGTTCCTCCTCCAATGGCAACAGCCCATTTTTCACACATTCTGAAATTTGGAGTCGTTTTTCTGGTATCTAAAAGTTTAGTTTTTGTACCTACTAATCTTGAATCCCAATCGTGAGTAAGGGTTGCAATACCGCTCATTCTTTGCATACAGTTGAGAACAAATCGTTCTGTAGAAAGGATAGATCTTGCGCTTCCAGTTACAATAAGTGCTATATCTCCGAATTTACAAGGAGTTCCATCTTTAATGAAAACCTCAATTTTTAAATTTTTATCAAAAGTATTGAAAATGATTTCAGCCAACTCAACGCCTGCAAGAATACAGTCTTGTTTTACCAGAAGCTTTGCACTTTGTACAAGATCCTGCGGAATGGTAGAAAGGGTAGAGTGATCACCATCCTGAATGTCTTCTTCAAGGGCGTTTTTTATAAATGCTTTTAATGCTTTATCTGTTACGTATGCTGGTCTTTTCATTGTGTGATGCTTTTAAGCTAAATCTTTATTATAAAATGCTCCTTTGTTCTCTGTCATTTCCATAGACTGGCTAATGATAAGGTGTGCAACGGTAGTTAAGTTTCTTAATTCTGAAAGTTGTGGTGAAAGAATGGAGTAGTGATATATTTCGTCCACGGCAGCCGCAATCTCCTGATGCTTTTGTAATGCCATATTCAGACGTCTGTTGCTTCTTACAATACCTACCAGATCACTCATCATTTCCTGAAGCTGTTTTCTGAGATAGCTGACGATGACCATTTCGTCCATGATTTTCATTCCTTCTTCATTCCATTCCGGAACGGCTTTAAGGTCATCAAAGTTGAAACTGTTTTCATTGAGAAGTTCTACTGTTTTCATGGCAGCATTATGCCCGAAAACTAAACCTTCCAACAATGAATTGGAAGCTAATCTGTTGGCGCCGTGCAGTCCTGAGTTGGTGCATTCTCCTACAGCAAAAAGATTTCTGATGGAAGACTGTCCGTCTCTGTCTACTTCAATTCCTCCCATTAAGTAATGGCAGGCAGGTACGACAGGTATTAATTGGGTGAAAGGATCAATTCCTTCGTCTTTGCATTTTTTATAGATGTTCGGGAAGTGTTCCAGAAATTTTTCATGGTTCATTTCCTTACAATCTAAACCGACAAATTCGTCTCCGGTAATTTTCATTTCGGCGTCGATAGCTCTTGCTACAATATCTCTTGATGCAAGTTCTTCACGTTCATCATATTTGTGCATGAATTTTTCGCCTCTTTTGGTTCTTAATTTTCCTCCGTCTCCACGAACGGCCTCTGAAATTAAGAACAGCATTCCATCCATTTTGCTGTATAAAGCTGTTGGGTGAAACTGATAATATTGCATATTGGAAACCATTCCTTTGGCACGGGCTACAAAAGCAATTCCGTCTCCTGTTGCAATCGTGGGATTGGTGGTATTTTTATAAACATGTCCGGCACCTCCTGTGGCAACCAGTGTTATTTTAGAAGTGATTTTCTTGATTGTCTTGGACTTTTCATCCAGAATATACGCGCCATAGCAATGGATGTCTCCTTCGTTAAGTTCTTTTCCCGGAACATGGTGCTGTGTAATGATGTCAATTACATAATGATGGTCAAGGATTTCAATATTCGGGCTGCTGTTGGCCGTTTGCAGTAGAGCACGTTCAATTTCAAAACCTGTGATATCTTTATGGTGGACGATTCTGTTTTCAGTATGGCCACCTTCTCTTCCTAAGGCAAATTTGCCGTTCTTCATATCGAACTGAGCTCCCCATTCTACAATTTCGTTGAATCTTGCGGGGGCTTCTCTTACCACCATTTCTACAACATCGCGCTTGTTTTCTCCGTCTCCGGCACGCATGGTATCATCAATATGCTTTTGGAAATTGTCATTCTGAAAATCTGTGACCACAGCCAGACCGCCTTGAGCGTATTTGGTGTTGCTTTCGTCTTCGTCAGATTTTGTTACTATAATGATTTTGGCATCAGGGAGCTGTTCAGAAACTTTAATGGCATAGGAAAGTCCGGAAATGCCGGAACCGATTACTAATACATCCGCTTTTATCATATGCTTGCTTTAGGTACAATCGTTTAAAATATTAAATAAATTTAAACAATTTTTCGTTTGGTTTTCTTACTTTTTTCATGTGCTGGAAAAGGTCTTCTTCAGAACGGTAGCCTAAAGCTAGGGTAACAGTTACTTTTTCTGTTTCGGGATCTATATTTAGAATTTCTTCTATAAGATCCTGACGGAAGCCTTCCATAGGGCAAGAGTCTATATTTTCGATAGCAGCAGCGTACATAAGATTAGCTAATACGATATAAGATTGTTTTTCTGCCCAATTGAAAATTTCATCCTGCGTTTTTTGGGTAATATGCTGATTAATACTGTTTCTAAAAGGATCCAGTTTTTCAATTGGAGTATCTCTTACTTCAGAAATATGATTAAAATAACCTCGGATATAGTTCTCTTCAATGATTTTCTTCGAAATAATAACGATAAGATGAGAACAGGTGGAAATTTGAGAAGGATTATAAAAAGCCGGAATCAGTTTCTGCTTCATTTCCTCACTCTCAACAATCACAATTTTATAAGGCTGAAGTCCCAGCGAACTGGCAGACAGCTTTCCTGACTCAAGAATGTTGTGAAGAGTTTCCTGAGGAATAATCTGATGATTGAATTTTTTTACAGAATATCTTCTGCTTAAAGCTTCCAAATAATTCA
>Ga0157370_10002770_pt1 | contig 20951 bp, 24 predicted proteins | sample C35metaG_FD_113463 | JGI IMG/M metagenome (GOLD analysis project Ga0157370, IMG submission 113463) | Corn rhizosphere microbial communities from Kellogg Biological Station, Michigan, USA - C3-5 metaG | ecosystem: Host-associated > Plants > Roots > Rhizosphere > Soil | place: USA: Michigan...
AGGGTTTATGGAGCGGCTACGCTCCTAGGAGCGGGCCTGAAAAAGGCTGAATCGTCCCGGATTTTCTTACCCCCCGAGCTCATTGCGTAATTCTTTTCAAATTCTACCGATGACATCTGATTGCTGGTAGTGATGGCTACCACTACACGTTCCCGTTTGCCTGTAAGCATGCAGGGCTGCAGAACCTCGATCAACTTGCTAAGCTGCAGAGCTTTTGCGGTGCAGCGCTTATGTCGTCGCTAACGAATCTGTCGCTGCTGCCTCTCGAAATCATGGCCTGTGGCGTTCCGGTTGTAAGTGATCGTGCCGAGTAATCCGATTAGCTGCTCGACGACAACATCACAATGTTGGCAAATTCGACAATTGGTCCCTTCCCTTCTGATTGCCGTGCGGTAGTTTCTGAGGCACAGGGTCCAAGCCTGGAAACCGGCAGACCGAGTGGCTCCGAGCCCTGGGTACAGAAACCGAAAGTTGAGTCAATCTGCAGCCAATAACGTAAAAGAGGTCATTCAGATATCGGCCAGTGTATTGAGTCGATAATTGATAGAATCGGGCGAGAGAAAGGCTCTGAGCTTGCGTAAGAAATGAAAAAACTGTGAGACAGCTGACTGAACATGATGATCATAGAAGATAAATATATAAAGTTGTCTATCGTTGTGCCGGTATACCGAAGCGCCGCCATTTTGCCGACGCTGGTACAGCAAACAAAGGACGCGATGGTAAAAGAGGGGCTTTCAGGTTCCTTCGAACTCATTCTCGTGAATGATGCAGGCCCCGATAACAGCTGGGCAGTCATTCAGTCTCTGGCCGCGACTCATGATTTCATCCGCGGTATCAACTTACGAAAAAACGCCGGGCAACACAATGCAATCATGGCAGGTCTGAACCACGTTCGCGGCCAATTTGTTGCGATCATGGATGATGATCTCCAACACCCTCCCAGCGCGCTTGGTGACATGGTACGAGCACTCGAAAATGGCTATGACGTCTGCTACACGAAGTACCTGAATAGGCAGCATGCCTGGTGGAAAAAGGCAGGCAGTCGCTTCAATGACTATGTAGCTACGATGTTGCTGGACAAACCTAAAGGCCTATACCTTTCCTCATTCAAGGCCATGCGTCGAGAAATCGTCGAAGAGGTTATCAAGTACCAGGGCCCCTATGCCTATATCGATGGCTTGATCCTGGATGTCACACAGTCCATTACAGCCATTGATATCGTCCACCTGGCGCGGCACGAAGGTGAAAGTAACTATAATCTTCGACGTCTGTTATCTCTTTGGCTGAAAATGGCCACAAGCTTCTCGATTTTGCCCTTGAGAATTGCTACCTACCTCGGTTTTGCCCTGGCTGCACTCAGCTTGGTGACCGCTGTTTTTGTGATTGTGGCTAAAGTATTACATCCCGAATATCCTCCGGGATGGGCATCGCTAATCGCGGTAATGTTATTTATCGGCGGCGTGCAGACTTTATGCATAGGAATGGTGGGTGAATACCTCGGCCGAACTTATTTGAAATTAAACTGCAAACAGCAATTTACAATCGGCAGCACTACATGGCAAGGAGCGGGGTTACATGAACAAACCCGAGTTTGATAAGTTCGCGGATGAATACAACAAGGTTCTTAGCGAAACCATCCCCGACGCGTTGAATGAAGACGCTTACTTTGCCGAGTATAAGATAACGCTTATGGCCTCCCGCCTGAAAGGCAAAAAGCTCACCCGCATCCTCGACTTTGGTTGTGGCGCCGGCAGAAGTCTGCAGTTCCTGAGGAATTATTTCCCGGATAGCGAAATCTGGGGCTATGACGTTTCCCCCGAGTCCTTGAAAGTCGCGTCGAGTCAATTACCAGAAGCCTTGCTGTTTTCGGACTGGTCGACCATCGGCGATATTCAATTTGACGCCATCATAGCAGCCAATGTCTTCCATCATATTCCAGTAGCAGAACGTCTGCCGGCGCTGGTGCTTTGCCGAAATTCATTAAGCTCCGAAGGGCAAATGTTCATGTTTGAACATAACCCTTATAATCCCATGACACGCTGGATTTTTGAACGATGCCCGTTCGATGCCGATGCTGAGATGTTGAATCTCAGCACCGCCCTCGATCTCGCGCGGAATGCCGGTTACGCCTCAGAGCAACACTCATATACATTGTTCTTTCCCAAGCAACTTGCCTTCCTGCGCAAAATTGAACCCTGGCTCAAACGCCTACCATTAGGAGCTCAGTACTATGTCCAGATGGCAGGTTGAGTCGACATACCTTGGGCGTTATATTGGGAGCGGCGCGTTCAACACCCTGGTGGGCTTTGCAGTCATTTTCTTGGCAATGTGGGCCGGCTTCTCGCCTTCCACTGCCAATATATCCGGCTATGCCGCAGGGTTTATATTGGGATTTGTATTGTCCAAAAAGATGGTATTTCGTAGTAACGGAAACTTCGTAAAAGAAAGCGTGCGTTACTTGATTGCATTCTTGGGCGCATTCGCTTTGAACTTTATTGTTCTGCATATAGCTTTGGACCAACTCGAGTTAGCAGCGATACTGGCTCAGATTGTCGCGGCGATTGCCTACACTTTGGCGATGTATGTCTTGACACGCTTTTATGTATTCTCGCCCGCCCTGGCTTCCAAAAGTACCCGTCAGTAACCGGTCTGACCCATGGCCATGGAGCGTTGCAGCTCGCCTGCGCGCCATGAACGTCAACTTACATGACAAAAACAAGGCAATGGAATTCAATAATGCCCAGTAAAACATTTCTGATAATATCCACGGTGATTGGAGCTTTGATCCTGGGACCGGTGTCCGTCGCGTTTTACCTAGCGCTCGCCGCGTTACCCTACAGCGTGCGCATGCTCGGTACCGGTCTAGCCATTATCATCTTCATCTTGGGATTGTTCTTGATCCGACAACCCTTCCGAGAAATAGGGGCTGTTAAATATTGGTTGCTTGGCGCCACGCTCCTTCTAGGATTGGGATTATACGCCTCATCCGATATTGAAGTTCAGCCTGGGGATGTTGCTCAAGCGCACTACTCAAACGGCACGGAAATAGGAGATGTCAAACCTTCCAGCATAATCGATTGGGGTCGCTCCGTCAGTGGCTACAATATGCACCCCGCGTACAGAACAGCAGTCGTTTTGAACTCCCTGGTGGCCACATTTGCGTCCCGCCCCAGCAAGGTTAAGTTGCTGTTCACCAAACCCCCAAAAGCTTTATTCCAAGCCGACGGTACCCCCACTGCGAGTGACGGCATTTCTGTCGAACTCAGTGCCTTTGACGCAAAAGGCAATCTTGGCTATTCACAGACCTTCTTGATTTCCCAGGAAAGCTTTCTGAAAGACAAGTGGATTGAGAAAGCCGTACGGATGGACGCCGGCATTGCTTCAATAAAAGTGACGCTGGGATGCGGGCCTCCTGGAAGCACACCTGATTTCGATGCCACAATTGTTGGATTCCAGGTTTTGAACTGGCACACCTATGCTAAGTTAATCGGGAAAGTGATGCTCGTGTGCATCGGTTTCTTCGTTGTTGGACTGTTCCTGATTCTAAACCTCAACTTTTCTACCACGGCCTCCGCAGCCTGCCGGAAAATCCTATCTTCGCGAACTCTTTTCTTTTACGTTTTGTTACTCGCCTGCTTGGTGCTTCTGGCCTATTGGTCCGAAAGCAAGACTTCATACATATTTTACTGGGATTACCGAAATTACTGGGAAAAAACCGAGACGTTGTACGAACTCTTCAAAGCAGGCTCATGGGCACAAGCCATAAGTATATTCTCGGCCACTTATGCCACGGATTATTCAATGCTGCCATCAGTGTTGCCAGCATTGTTGAGTCTCGTGACAGGGTACCCAACCCGCCTCAACTACTCACTCACCATCACGGCGCTTTATGCCTTTCCGGCCTATATAATGGTCGCCTACCTTACAAAGAGGCTAATTGATGGCAATTTCCCTCTAACTGTTGATTCGTCGCTGCAAAGCCGGTGGATCCTGGCAAGCTTCCCAGTCTTTTTTGGCCTACCTCTCTTCTTCGCGACAACGCTTTTCCTGATGCCGGACATCGGTGGTACCATAATGTTTGTTGGCGCATTGTTAAGCGCCTCGACCCTGGTCGATGCTATCAGGGGAGACGACGATAAGGCGCAGCTCTGGAAGGTATCTAAGACGCTATTGCGATCCAGCATCAGTCTTGGCTTACTCTTTAGTCTTATGTTCATTTTTCGACGTTGGTATGTGTTTGCTGCCGCAGGGATAGCTTGCTCCCTGTTCGTCCTGGTACTGATTGAGATACTTCGCGCCCCATCCTCTCAGAGAATGGTAGCGTTTCGCGCCGTAAGCGCTGCTGTGCTAATGGCTTTTGCCGCTTTACCTCTATTGAGTGGGGTTCTGTTTGTCTGGTCGCAAGATTTTGGACAACACGACTACTCAACTTTGTACGCGGCATATCAGTATCCACTAAGTTATGATATTAAACTTTTCGAAGTCGCATTTGGCTACATCGTCCCTCTACTATGCGTCGCAGGAGCCACGATGTTATATCGACAAGGTAAATCCAGGCGTCTTTTCTTCCTTCTCAGTTCATCGACGTGTATCGCTTGCATATTGTTTCTACAGGTTCAAAGTCCAGGAGGCCATCACTTTTACCTGCTCATGCCCTTGCTGGGGACGTGCCTAGCTGGGCTATCCATACTGTTGGCTCGTCGCTTTGGCTCGATGGCGCCGATTTGCCTCACCCTCCTCCTAGTCATAGGCAGCACTGTGACGACGCTATCCACGGAGAAGTTCGAAGCTACTGCTTTTGCCTCTTACGAAGACTGGATGCCACAACATCAGAAGTATGCAGGCGGGTTTATCAACTTGTCCCATTGGCTCGTATTACCGGAGAATGAGAACAAGAAATTTTGCCTTCTCGCCTCTAGCGACACGATAAATCAAGGGGTACTCAACGAAATTTGGCAGATAGAGCCGACAGTCACTAAGCATGCGTATGAACAGCGACTGATCCTTCTGGGACAGGTAGATAGTGTCAACGGCCCGCCTATGCCGGCTATTAGACAGTGCGAGATCTTTCTGGTCGGCGTACCTTTTCAAGCACACCTACCGCCCGGGCAGCAATCTACTTTAGAGATTGCTCAAAAAGACATGATCAATGGAACAGGTATCGGCGCAGCTGTTGGGCCGAATCCCACAGTCTTCCCAATGGGGGACAAAATAGAAGTGCGCGCGTACCAAAGGGTGAGGGACATAACCGACGAGGAGTACACAGACTTGGTCAAACGTTTTCTGAATGGCAAGGGGCCTGGCTACATCAATCCCACCGCCAACCGATGAACCAGATTTACTGAAGTTCTAAACTCACCCTCCCCCCAACCGTACTTGATCCATCTGGTACGGTTAGGGGTTTTGCCAATTCTGCTGAATGCCTAGAGAAAACGACTATATTGAGTTCGACTCCACGGGCGCAGTGAAAACCTGAGCAACTTGAGTAGCCAATGCACGAACATGTTGGAGAAGTCCAGGGACGGCTGTAGCCTCCCACAGTTGAGCCTTGAGCAACGGGCCTACATAACTTAACCACCCTAAGCTTTTCCCGGACCTGTCCACAACTGCATAGTCTCTACCGACATTTATTGTAAGGATCAAACCAAGTCGCGGAATCGACGAATTGCGCGGACGCATTCGTGTACACCATCCCGACGAGCGTCTGCGTTGCGTCTCCAGTTTTGTCTTCATACCGTTTGATGCCGTGCTATGGCTGGTAGTAGATAACGAGAGTGTGGGCCCAGCGGGTCAGGCGCGTTTCGCCGATGCGCGTGCCTTAGCAGAGCATCACCAGGGCCAGCATAGCGTCACCTGGCGCTCTGTCGAAACGCTCAGCCAGCAGCGCGACGTGTCACGACACGATGGCGAAACGGGATGCTGTAGCGGGTTAGCAGGGTTTCCGTCAGGACGCGGTGGAATTCGGCGGTGTAACCTCGCCCGTCCTTCACCTCCTAGAGATGGCGCAGATGTGCGCCGCCGCGCGAGCTGGCCAAGGGCGGTACGCAGTGAACTTCCGGCGCTTTCGCAAACAGTTCGAGGGCAAGGCCGTCGACCAGATATCCATCCGCATGGTCGCGGAAATGTTGGACGCGCTGCCCCCGCGCACGGCCAACCAGTGCCGCGCCCTGCTAACAGACATCTTCAACCACGCTGCGGCTAAGGGCCTGTGCCGAGACAACCCTGCAGCGGACACGATCAATCGCATCGAGAAGAAACTGCGCAAGCGCCACACCGTAGAGGGACTGAAAGCCATCCGGGAGAAGGCGCCAGCCTGGTTGCAGAACACAATCGATTTGGCCCTCATCACCGCGCAGCGCCCCACGGACATCTTGGACATGAGGTTCGACGGCGTTCGGGAGGGGCACTTGTACGTGGAGCAGAAGAAAACGGCCAAGGCCAGTGACGCGCCATGGATTCGCTTTCGGGTAACGCCAGAGCTGCGGGCAGTTATCAGCCGGTGTCGTGACGATGTAGTTTCGCCGTACCTGGTACACCGCAAGCCGGATCGCCCGAAACAGAAACAGGCGCAGACCAGGGACCACTGGACGAAGGTTGAAGAGAGGTATTTGACGCGAGCATTCAAGGACGCCCGGGAGGCGGCGGAATGCTACAAAGGATGGAAGGAAGAAGAGATGCCGGGCTTTCATGAAGTGCGGGCGCTATCGCTACACCTGTACAAGAAAGCCGGAAAGGATGGGCAGAAAATTGCTGGCCATGCGAGTGAGGGCATGACCAAAAACTACCAGCGGCACCACGAAGAAATCGTCTGGTCCGAGGCAATTCCGGACCGGAATATCGGCGAAATCATCGGGTAGTTTTGCGCTAGTTTTGCGCGGGCCTGAAACGAGAACGCGGACCAAGCCGCTAAGTGCTTGATCCCTTACGAAATATGGTCGGGACGGAGTGATTCGAACACTCGACCCCTAGCACCCCATGCTTGCAGGGGCGCTAAAAATCTATACGGAACAGTCCTTTGGAACGGCGCCCACTGCAATCGATGCCCAACCGTGATTAACCGTGTTTTACGGATCCCCGCAAAAGTCCCTACAGGCTTTCTGCATGAAAGCTCCTGCATTCCGGCGTTCTACCGACCAAACACGAATCTTTTTTCTGACTGCTACGCTCTCCTCTTTCACGGAGGAAATCACAATGCCAGATTCAGACCTGCTCCCTTCCCTGCTATTCAAGATCAACGAAAATCAGCTTGCTCTCGAAGCCACCACCCTGGAACTCTCGAACTGGGTTGAGCAGCTTTCGCGGTGACAATGACACGGGATAATTAGCTGTATTTTTCGTCGCCGGCACCCGTCCAGGTTCACACTTAAATTTCTTTAAACAATAATCTAGAGTTTTTAATTTATCACTGAATAATCGATTTTATCAGCCACATGCTTTGTTCTAAGCAAGAGAAGTTGTTCCCAGTCTTTTTTTGCCTTCGCTATACTTGCCGCGGACGCCTTGTTCACCTGAAGCGTTTCCCAAATCTCCTTAGCATCAGCAATAACGGCTTCAAAATACTCCATCTTGGCTTCATATTTCTTTTTTTCAACATACGGATTTATATAAACCGTTTTTATATACAACCAAACTCCAGATACCCCAACAGTTAACATTGGCGCCATAACAATAATAATAGTTTTGCTCGTCGATGCATTCGGCATTAAATTTGCCAATGCCACAATCAACGTACCAAATCCACCTCCAGCAACGCCGGCAGTGGTAAGATCTCCATGAGTTTGTTTTGCACCTCGGCCATTTTTCGCCATTCTACCTCCCCTCTTGCGATGGGTACGAGGTAACAACCTCCTCAGACTTTTCCGAATATGAAGACAACTCATTATTTTCAACTAGTGCCAGCAAAGCTTTTATCAGCCTATATCTTTGCTCTGCGGTAATATTACCCGAAGAGAAACAAATTTCCTGTCCACCAATATCTAACAGTACGAGTTTCTCTTTATAATCGATACGACTCCGCCGGACTTTTAACAACGGCAATACAAGTGAAAACACACTTACCAGCACCATCAAAGAAGCAGAAAACACAAGTATCTTAATTAGACTATCCATATTTCCTCCGATCAATTTTCACATAATTTTTTGCTAAAAAACTTATATGCGCCTCATATAAAAATTTGCGATACAGTCTACTGTCAAAAACTGCAACGACCACATAGTAAGACTTTAGACTATTGGTAGTGTTCTGTTCAGGAGAATGACTCCCAAGAACAGAGTTTTTAACGAATCCCGATTAGTGGCAAATTGGCATGGCAGAGTTGTGAACATTTTTGTCGATATCGCCTCACATATAGGACGAATGCGGGTTCTTTACACCATCGAGCAGAATCACAGCGGGTCAATCGCGGCATCCCTGGGTTGGTTGCCGTATAGAAATCCATTAAGGCCTTTATAATCAAGGCTTTTAGCTAAAAAACGCAACAAAGAGCGCCACCTTTTGCAACTCTTTAGAACTCAACAAACATTGGTCCGAACGGTTGCATTTTGGGGAGAGAATTTCCCGCAGTAAATCCCGCCTCCGGCGTCCTGCTGAACGAGCAACACGCCTATTTTGCAAGGCCGTCATACCCTGCTCGCACGTTACTCCCCTGCGGTAAGTACAGCGTCAAAAGGAAAGTCGTCGTAACCACGATATCAATAGGTCACAATGCTCACCCTAGGTGTATCCAAGCCGGCAGCGCCTCAAAACCTGTTCGCAACATGATGAAAAGGATTTCAAAATGCTAAGCCTCATCAAGCTGTTCGCTACTGCACTCCCCCTCGCAGTACTCGCCGGCTGCGCCTCCATCCCTATGGATAGCCCCGATACTGACGCCAAGTCGAAAGCGTTCCCCACCCCACCAGCAGACCAAGCCGGACTTTACATATACCGCGACAGCTATATCGGTCAGGGCCTTAAGATGAAAGTCAAAATAGACGGTAAAGTGATCGGCGAGACCTTGAACCACGTGTACTTCTACCGCCTTATCGCGCCAGGTCAGCATGTCATTGCAACCGAGTCAGAATTCAGCGACAACACCCTCGATTTGATAGCGGTTTCCGGACAAAATTACTACATCCGTCAATCCATGAAGATAGGCATTTTCCTCGGTGGAGCGAACTTGAAATTAATGCAAGAAAGCATCGCTCAAGATCATTTGCAGAAAAGTAGCTTGGCGACCAATCAGGATTAATAAAGAGAGCCGGCTGCCTCAGCGCAATCGATCTTAAGCGACCGACTTAGCAACATGCGTCAACAGCAGCCGCGAGTTCCCTCTCATAGCCGATCCACTGCTGGCGCTCTGCCAGCAATGCCCGGACTTTCACTTCTAGGCTATCGGATTTCTTCAGACCGGCAGCGGCCCAAGGTGGAACCGTGACCTCCTGCGTCTTGCATGGCACCAGCACCGGCAGCTCCACCCGCACCGTGCGCACCTCTGGCTCTTGGGTTGTGCACCCGGCCAGCACCAGCACAGTTCCTATCACCAACCACCTCATAGCCCCAACTCCTGATCAATGATGGCTGCGGCCGCCTGAGCAGGATCACCGCCGGTTCGCTCCCGCAACAACTGGTTTGCCGCCGCAAAGTCAGACTGAGCCAGTTGTGCGGCCTTTTCCTGGGCAACGGCTGCGGACAGTTCACGATCCGCCCCGGCCTGCACCAGTTCGCCCAGCTTTCTTCCCTGCTCACCTGCCAGCGCTTCCAAGTTGTCACGAGCAAACTTTGCGCTGGCCAGGTCGCTGTTGGCAGTATCAAGCAGTGGCCGGTAATGCCGTGCCGCCAGCCAGACACCTCCGCTGGCGCCAACGACCAGCAGTAGGTTCACCGCTAGGCCAAGGCCGATAAGTTTCTCCCCGGGCGTCATGTCAGCACCGCCGTCGCCTTACTCCAAAGCCTCAGCCGATCCGCCTACCCATTGAGCCAACCATTGATCCGCTTGGTGATCCTGTCGAAGTCGCCAGCATCGGCCAGGGTGTTCAACCCCTTGGTCGCCCAGAACCAGGCCGCCGACATGCAGGCGTACTGCGGCTGCTCCAGCAGTTCGGGGTGATTGATCAGGTCCAAGCCCAGCGCTTCGCCGCATGCCGCATAGTTCGCCCGACCGGTGATCTGGATCAGACCCCTACCCCGGCACTTGAGACCGTCGCCCGGAACGGTATTTCCTAGGTCCGCCCGCCCCTCGTATTTGGTCTGAGCCGGAGTCGGCCCCCAAATTTCGCGGACGTAGACCAACTGACCAGACTCATGTCCGATCTGGGCAATGAACGCGGCCACGCGCTTGGCCCCGACAATCTAGAACCGCTGCATGGCCGTGTTGAGTACAGGTGCAAAAACGCCGGCTCGTTGGCCGGCGTTCGGGAGGATCTGCAGCAGCTGCTGCGTGGTGATTGGCATAGGGCTCTCCTTTGTTACACTGCGCGCCAAATCGGCATAAGAACGAGGGAAGATGCATGTTGTGGGAAAAGCTGGGGATCGTTTATGCGCCCACAGGCGAATCAATGTCGGCAAAGACGCATGCAATGGTCCCGACCCCCTTCCTGCTGGATGAGGATACGATTCGAGTTTTTGTGACGCTCTGCGACGCAAACATGATCGGTCGCCCAGGATTCGTTGATGTCGACGCAAGAAACCCGTTGCGCATCCTTCGCATTGAAGAATCGCCCCTGCTAGACGTCGGCGCCCCTGGCAACTTCGACGACCACGGGCTGATAACTTGCAGCGTCACGCGCGGCCCAAATGGCCGGCTGTACCTTTACTACGCTGGGTTTGAGCTTTGTCAGACTATCCGCTATCGATTGTTGACCGGAGTGGCTGTTAGCGACGACAACGGAGAAACTTTTCGCCGTGTGCGCGAAACGGCTGTGCTGGAGCGTAGCGAAGATGAGCGTTATTTCCGTGGCGGTCCATTCGTCATCTTTGAAAGTGGCGTCTTCAAGATGTGGTACGTCGCCGGATCGGAGTGGGAAGAAATCGATGGAAAGCAGATGCCAGTTTATGAGCTTCGATACCTGGAATCATCCAATGGCGTTGACTGGGGGCCGAGGGGCGAAACTGTCTTACCAATCACTGAACCAGATGAGCACGGGTTCGGACGCCCATGGGTCACCAAACAGGGAGATGGCAGCTATTCGCTTTTCTATTCGGTGAGACGCCGTTCGTTGCGTGCGTACAGAATGGGGTACGCCACGTCGGCAGACGGAAGAAAATGGGATAGAAAAGATGGGCAGCTTGGACTTGATGTAACTCCTGGGTCTTTTGACTCAGATGGCATCATGTATGCCGCCGCAATTACTGCTCACGGCAAGACATGGTGTTTCTACAACGGCAATGGTTTCGGTAAAGAAGGATTTGCCGTAGCTGAGCTGGTCAGCTCGTAGTGGCTGCGGCACCAAACCCTATTGATCACTAACAATCGGCCGCACATTCACAGGTGTTACTGTGTAATGCGCGGCCAAGTACAACTTAGATCACAGCTTGTGAACTTAGCGTATTTCCAATTGCTTTCTCAAGCCACTCCGTGACGCTTATACCCAGCTCTGCAGCAGACTTAACAACCTCATCTTTTAGCTTTAGATCCACACCTTCAAGTTGTCCAAGATGCCGAGTCCGCATAGTGCCGCCGCGACGACCAACATGAGGAATATCTGGATTTATATACGGGCCTTCTGAGTTCTTTTCGAATTCGACTACATAGAAGCAATTTCCCAGAACCCAACTTACGGATGGGTTAATAGCCGAGAACGGTAGTAATCCAAGTGGCGCCTCATGAGCCCATAGGTAATTGTTCGCGATCACCATGCGACCATAATCGGTGTCGCGCAACCACGGAGCTACTCCCTCATCTCCAAAAACGATACGCCCACCGTTTTTGGTAACGCGCGCCATCTCCGCTATTGCCCCTTTCACATCATCAAACAAATTGATGCCACCGAAATGAAAAGCGGCATCAAAGAATTCATCGTTGAAAGGTAAGTTGCAAGCGTTAGCAACGCTCAAACTTATTTGGCAGAGCCCTTCGCCGGATTGATTAGCGATAGAGTCATGCGTCGACATAACCATCTCTGGCGCCAGGTCTGATGCGAAGATCGCCCCTTCCGGCCCGAGGCATTTTTGCACGGCAAATACATCATCACCTATCCCGCATCCTGTAATAAGAACACGTGAATTCGGCTTCAGATTTAGTCGGCTCACCAAGTCGAGTCGAAACGCGTCCTCGTCAACAGAAAATGTCCGGAACATCCAAGAGAGAAAGTTCCTGTACACGGCCCTGGCACCATCGAAGTCGTACATTTCGAGAGACGCTAGTCCGCCATCGGAAAAGTTATCGGCAGCCCGGAAATCAGGGATTTCCCCATCAACTGCGCGCAAAAATTGATAGCTTTGGCGCTCCCCTTTTAGCCCAGTTTCAGAGATCTCAAACGACGAGCCCTCTGAAGGGCAGACGTAGAATGAAAGCAGGGAATCTTGATTATCCATTTCTTTTGCTCGCGCCCAAAATTCGCATTTTTGCATAATTTTTAGGCGCGCGCGGATCTTTATACGATGGTGACTGGCGTGCTTGGAAGATCGGTAGCTGCTCCGGCAACCACGGAATTCAATGCGTAAACGTAGTCCCGCACTGCCGCCGCGAAATTCGAAAAATTGCTTTCACTGAACGAATGCAGCACGCCGTTGATGTCTGGGTAGCCGAAGGTGGCAGCGCTCGCGAAACGGGATCGCCCTCGCGCCACTTAGGTAGGTGTAGTTCGGGTCGTTCTTGTTCCAGCAACTGAACTGATACGGAGCCTGGCAGACATCAGCATAGCCCTCACCCCATCAAGATCTTTCCTTGCCACCGTTCACGCGGTTGCGAATGGTCCAGGCCACTGAGATCTGGCCGGCCAGCGCTTCGCCTCGAACCTCACCCCATAACGTGCGGGCGAGGATGTCTCGATCTTTTTCAGTGACAGGCATACTTTTTCTCCAGACAAAAATAAACCCGCGTTTGGCGGGCATCGGAGTTGCGGTCTCGGTTATGGGGAAGTCGACCCTGTCAGCACTGGCAGACTGCACTCAGGGAGAGCAGGAGACGTGCAAGCTTCAGTGGCCGGCCCGGCTTTGGTGGCAGGAGCGAATGATCCGGCGCGAAGAGCCGGGACGAGCGCTTGGTGATATTGAACAGCGTGGCCAAGTCGATCATCGAAAAGCGGCGCGTGCAGCACAAGCATTTAGTCTTCCCTTTCGGGATGCCGGATGAGGATGGGAATCCGACCATGATTCACCAGATGAACGACTCGGCTTGGAAGCGAGCAAGGATCAGGGCGACCAATAAGTGGCTCGAAAAACATCTTCGAGCACCGCACGAAGGGTTCACCAGGATCCGGGTTCACGACCTGAAGCACACCTTTGGCAGAAGGTTGCGTGCAGCAGGCGTCACAAAAGAGGATCGAATGGCATTGCTCGGGCACAAGAACGGCAGCATCACCAGTCACTACTCAGCCACAGAGCTGGACCAACTGATTGAGGCCGCGAATAAGGTATCAGTAACCGATTCACGCGCACCAGCGCTGACGATTCTGAAAAGGAGGCAGGCTTGAGTAAAATCCCTAGCTCACTTGGAAAGTCACTAGGGCAGAAATGAAAAAGCCACCAAAAGGCGGCTAAGTCATTTAAAAATATGGTCGGGACGGAGTGATTCGAACACTCGACCCCTAGCACCCCATGCTTGCAGGGGCTATAAAAAGCTATACGGAACAGTCCTTTGGAACGGCGCCCACTGCAATCGATGCCCAACCGTGACTAACCGTGTTTTACGAATCCCCGCAAAAGTCCCTACAGGCTTTCTGCATGAAAGTTCCTGCATTCCGGCGTCCTGCCGACCGTACACCGCCAAAAATCCTACAGCTCGTCGCCTCAAAGTCGCACGACTCCTGCGCCTCATGACGCATCACGCCTTTTTCTCACTTCTGCCAAACTTTACTTTTAGAAACTAAATACTCTGACGCAGAAACAGACAAGTGCGAATCATCCATTGCAGTCGGGCTCAACCCGTGACTATCAGAAATAGTAGTCATACACCCTTCTGCACTACATAAAATATTATATGGAGAAATAAATATTACATTGCTCGCATCCGTTATAGCGTGCATTTTCTCATCAATATAGCCAACTAATGGTGTGAACCCAGAACTAAGCCTATTCGGAACTTGAGCGCCTGCGGCCTCATCCTTATTTACTTTCGTCATTAACAGATCAGAAAGACGTTCGTTCCACTGAGGCACCGGGCCGAATACTTGTATTTTTTTCACACCATTACTTTTCAAAAACGCAATCGTGTTAGCAATTGGCGACCAATCATAGCCGGGCCATTTGGCGGATAAAATAACCTGATCCGGCTTATTTTTTACAATCCACTCTCTAACGTAATCATTTATTTTCTTGCAATTCGGCCGGGCTGGCACATCTAAATCTAGGAATGGAGGGCAGGCACTGGCGTTGAACTGTGTGAATTCAACATCTCTCGGAAGTGTCTTAATCAGCCCAGGATAAAGATGCGCCGCGTGCGAGTCACCCCATAGTAAAGCTGATGTGTGACTCGCCGATACAGACTTAGCAGTACAGTCTTTAAAATCATTATAGGTTTGCTCCGGCCGAAGGAAGCAGGTGCCATCTCTATAATCAGCTAAATCAAATCGGTACTTTGACAGCTCCTCAACTCCAGTTGAAAATCTAGACGGATACCCAGAATTTACTGCCACTACAGCGCTTGCGCCCACGATTGAAAAGACGGAAAAAGCAGATATCGAAAAACTTTTTAACGTCCAATCTCTAAAGAAATATTTGCGCGAATTATTTTCAATAAACTCGTAGGACAAATGCCCAGCTACAAGCGTTGCAAGTATACCTCCAACTGTATAGATATAGAGATACTGGCTATCTAACCCTTTGACAAAAATTGAAATCGGCCAGTGCCAGAGATACAAGGAGTAGGAGCGACTACCGAGCCACTGCGCCACGTTGCTAGAAGTCCATTTAGAGTTCTTCTGTTTTACTAGAATTATAAATGCAGTAGCAAACGTCGGCACTATCGCATAATAACCGGGCCATGAAAGCGAAGAGTCAAAAAACAGAACCGTAATTATCAAGACAACAAAAGAAAATCTTTCAATCAGCTTTCCAGATTTCGCCCCTATGGAAAATTTAGAGGACACAAAAAAAACAAGCCCTCCAATAAGAAGCTCCCATGCTCTCGACGTGAGCAAGTAAAATGCAGCATCTGGTGACCGAAGAGATTCAACAATTGAATATGTGAGAGATACAAAAAACGCCGCCCCTAAAACACCAAATAAAAATTCTTTGGAGCTTTTAATCTTCCAAGCCCCCAACATCAAAACTGGCAGCAAAATATAGAACTGCCACTCAATCGAAAGCGACCATGTATGCAGCAAAAGCTTTTCGCTTGAGGCCACATCAAAGTAACCGGCCTGATTAAAAAATAGGATATTTGAGTAAAACAGCAAAGCGCTTAAACTTTGTCTTGCAAGAGATTCAAAATTATTCGGACTGAAAAAAAACCAACCCAAAAGCAACAACACACCACAGACCGAAATTAATGCCGGCAATATCCGTCTAATCCTTGCCAGATAGAAATCAAAAATCTGACCGCGCAATGTTTTATCACTTTTACTTTCAAGTATGCCTGTAATAATACCAGTCATTAAAAAACCTGAAATTACAAAAAAAACATCTACACCTGCAAAGCCGCCATCAAAAAAAACAACCCCAAAATGGTAAAAAACCACTATTACAACGGCCCAAGCTCTTAAACCGTTTATATCTGTTCTGAAGTTCATAAACCCACTTCCACCTTAGGAATCCACGGCGCGCACACCAATTTCTTGTAAAATCTATTTTCGTCTTCATTTGCGCCACCAAAATAACGGGGGGGCTCACCAAAGTATGGAAATGGAAGATTTACAGTGACGCTTTGACAATAGCTATATGCTGCAAATCGCAAAACTCACTTTGTGAAAATTTAACGAAAATATTTCTAGCGACATTTTGCCAGAATCGCTATGAAATTACGAAGGCCGCAAAATCACCTCGGCATAGACACGTCTTTTGCATAAGCCTGGCACGCAGCTAGCGCTATTAATCCTTGGTCGCCGTCGTAGGTGATGGCGATAATTCGTTGAGCATGCGCTGGGTCAAGTTGGGCTCGCGCTCTTCCATGAACCACGCCGCCGGCGGCAGCACTGGCTGAATACGTAGCGTCGAGGAAGACTGACAGCCGAAAATCAGAAGTGGCAATGCGATCGCGCAGGCGAGCCTGATTAGTTTGAGCATTGGTCAATTCCTTATGGTGGGTTTCGTCGCTGACCGACAGGCGCTGCTCGAGCGCAAGGCGCTTGTCCTGATCGACACGCAACTGGGCGGCGGCCGCGTTGCTGATCGCGGTAAGATCGTCAGCGTGCAATCGGGCCTATTCAGCTAGTTGCTTGTCGTAGCTGTTCGCCTGCCAACGCCACGCAGCCCACCCGCTTCCGACCATGAGCAGCACAATCAACAGCAATATGCCGATAACACGCCATTCCAACGGGATCACGCCAGCACCGCCGTTGCCTTTGTCCAAAGACTCAAGCGGTCAGCCTGACCATTGAGGGCGCCATGCACGCAGGCCCCATGCAAGACCCTTTGTTTTGCCCGTAATCATTGGCGCTCGCCACGACCGAATGCCCACAAGAGCTTACAAGTGCGTGAGAGAGTCACGCAAATGTCACGCACCCTCCTCCGGCGTTCTGCCGACCGAACACGATTCCTCTGCAAAATTTCAGCGCAGCTGATGCCTTGGTCAGCCAAGCACGGAAGTTGTATTCCTGCACCCCAGTGAAAAACGCCTAAGCCACTCTACTTAGGCAGCAGGCTGCGCATCCTACGCCAAGTCAGATAGAATCCCCGACCGCTACAACAGACCACTTTCAACATAACAGGTAGGTTATGAACAACCACAAAATCCAATACCGTCCGGACATCGATGGGCTGCGTGCTCTGGCCGTTATGGGCGTTGTCATTTACCACGCCTTCCCTTCATTGCTTCCAGGTGGTTTTGTTGGCGTCGATGTGTTCTTCGTGATCTCCGGGTTCCTGATCGGCACGATACTATTCGAGGGCTTCACAAAAGGCACATTCAGCTTCAGCGACTTCTACTCTCGCCGGATACGGCGGATATTCCCATCCCTATTCGTTGTCCTGGCCTCCTGCTTGGCGATAGGCAAGCTCGTTCTGCTAGATGATGAGTATCGTCAGCTGGGCAAGCATGTCGTTGCAGGCGCCACATTTATTGCTAACTTTGCCTATTGGAGTGAAAGCGATTACTTCGACACGGCTGCGGAGCTTAAGCCACTGCTACACCTCTGGTCTCTTGCTGTTGAAGAGCAGTTCTACTTGGTCTGGCCACTGGTGCTGTGGGGGGCGTGGAGGCTGCGTACAAACATGCTGGCCGTAACAATTATTGTCGCGGTCGCTTCCTTTGCCTTCAATATCACCCAGGTCAATAGCAATCCTGTTGCGACATTCTTTTTGCTGCCGAGCCGCGTATGGGAGCTTCTTGCGGGCAGTGTGCTGGCTTGGATCGCTCTTCAAGGCAGCGCAGCTAAAGGACGGACACGGCCCCGATCACTGCTTAATGATGTGGCTGGTGTGCTCGGGCTTACCTTGATCGTTTGGGCAATGTTTTTCGTCCATAAATCCGACGCTTTCCCCGGCTGGTACGCGCTTGCCCCGGTTGCAGGAGCAGTCCTTTTGATTGCCGCGGGCCCGCAATCACGCCTCAATCGTTTACTGCTGTCTAACAAGCTGGCGGTATTCACCGGGCTCATCAGCTTCCCGCTGTACCTGTGGCATTGGCCGCTACTGTCGTTTGCAAGGATTGTACAAAGCGAAATGCCTAGCCGAGAAATTCGAATGGCAGCAGTTGTACTTGCTATTGTACTTGCATGGCTCACGCTCAAGTTAGTTGAACGCCCTTTGCGTGGCGGAAACCAGAGTCTGGGCAAAGTCATAGCCCTAGTTTCAGTTATGGCTTTAGTTGGTGCCATTGGTTATAAGGGCCTAATAAACCCAAGAGGCGCTGACGAAGCTAAAGTAATGGCGCAGAGCGCGGATACAAAGAAAAACTGTGCAAAACAGTTCCCGGATTGGACTAGCATCACCGACAGCCCTTGCTATTTCCAGAAAGAATCAAACAACTCAATCGCTATTATTGGCGACTCTCATGCTGAGCAGCTATTCGCGGGCCTCAGCGCATTACTAAAGCCAAGCGAAGGGATTGCGGTTTTTCCGGCTAGCTGTGCGGCGCCATACATTGATGTAGCAACTGCACAGCGAGACATTAACGCACAAAAGGTAAAAAAAGCGCATATAAGCTTATCAATCGTGCATATAGCTACATAATTGATGACCCAAAAATAAAAGTCGTGATACTGGCTCACTCCCCAGCCTGCTCATATTTTGACGCCATCGACATGAAGAACCTTGGCAATAGCGACTATAAAGAAGTTCTTACCGATGGAATGAGGCGAACATTCTCTGCGCTTACTCAGGCAAATAAGAAAGTAATTGTATTACTGGACAACCCGCCTCTGCCGTACGACCCAACATCATGTGTTGAGCGCCCTTTCAGGATTACTAAAAAAAATGACCAATGCTCATTTCCGCGAGAGCAATTCGACAACGACAAAGCTTTAACAGACTATAGAACACTTGTAAAAACCGTAACCAAAGACTTCCCAAATATTGAAACACTCGATCTTTCGACTCAGCTTTGCGATGAACAGCGTTGCTATTTATCAAAGAACGGGAGCTTGCTTTATCTCGACAGAAGCCATCTCAATGCTGTTGGTTCAAAATATGTTGCGCCATACTTGATCAACACAATTGATAGTATCAATTAACCATTAAAAAATACCGACCTGAACTAGGTCGGTATTCTTTACACGTAACATCTCCGCTACAACATCTCAATACCGCAATCCCTACTTCTGATTCGCCAACGCCTCATAGGCTGCCTCGCAGGCCAACCCTTTTACTCGGGCAGTATCAGCGTCTTCTGCCAGCTCCAGATTTCTTTGGACACCCATTAGCCGGTCTCGAGTCAAGGCTAAAAGCCAACTTGCCCTGCAGCTCTTGCTGCAGGGTTTCTCCTATAACTAAACCCGACTGATTGGTAAGCGCTCCATAAACCCCACATTCAAAGTCATCACCTGATCCCCGATGCTGTGTTTCCGATTCCTTTCCGGAGCCAGCGCCTCATGATGCGTCCCGACGCAAAAGTCGAAAAAGTCTATCTCTACCCCAAGCCCGTCGACTTCCGAAAATCCATCGATGGCCTCGCTGCACTGGTCGAACTGGACATCAAGGTCGCGGTGTTTGACCCGGTGCTTTTCGTGTTCCTCAACAAGCCTCGAAACCGAGTGAAGATTTTGTATTGGGAGCGCAACGGCTTTTGCCTTTGGCTAAAGCGGCTGGAGTCTGAGCGCTTCAAAACATCGCCGGATTGTTCGGATGAAGCCATCGTGCTGACGGTTCAAGAACTCAACTGGTTATTGGACGGTTTTGATTTGTGGCGCAACCGTCCGCATCAAGTTTTGACGCCTCGATTCGTCGCCTGATTCGGTATAATCCAGGGCATGATTTCCATGCCCAAAGACCTTCCTGACGACCCTGTTTTGCTCAAGCAACGGCTTGAGCAAATGCTGAGTGAGCGCGAGTCGGATAAGGGCAAGATCGTTCATCTTGAAGAAGAAAACGCGCTGTTGCGTCAGCGACTTTTCGGGCGCAAGTCAGAGCAGACAGCCGATCCCACGACCCCGCAAATGGCCTTGTTCAACGAAGCTGAAAGCGTGTCCGAGCCTGTCGACGAAACGGTTGAAGAAGAGGTCGTAGCTCCAACCACGCGACGGTGCAAACGCAAGCCTCTGCCCGCCGATCTTCCGCGCATCGAAGTCATTCACGAACTGCCCGATCACGAGCTGACCTGCGTCTGCGGTTGCCGTAAACACAGCATTGGCGAGGAAATCAGCGAGCAGCTCGAGATCGTGCCGATGCAAATCCGTGTGATCAAACATGTGCGCAAGGTCTACGCCTGCCGTGGCTGTGAAACCGCGCTGGTTACTGCTGACAAACCGGATCAACTGATTGAAAAGAGCATGGCCAGCCCCAGCGTTTTGGCGATGTTGCTGACGACCAAATACGTCGATGGCCTGCCACTGCATCGCTTCGAAAAAGTACTCGGTCGCCACAGCGTCGATATTCCACGACAAACCTTGGCGCGCTGGGTTATCCAGTGCGGCGAACACCTGCAACCCTTGCTCAACTTGATGCGGGATCGGCTGCTGGAAAGTCGCGTGATCCACTGCGACGAAACGCGTGTCCAGGTGATGAAAGAGCCAGATCGAGAGCCAACCAGCCAATCCTGGATGTGGGTGCAAACCGGCGGGCCGCCGAATCAGCCTGTGATCCTTTTTGACTACTCGACCAGCCGGGCGCAGGAGGTTCCGTCGCGCCTGCTCGAAGGTTATCGCGGCTACCTGATGACCGACGATTACGCCGGTTATAACGCCTTGGGCGCGCAATCTGGTGTCGAACGTTTAGGCTGTTGGGCACATGCGCGACGCAAGTTTGTCGAGGCGCAAAAGGTGCAGCCTAAAGGCAAAACCGGGCGTGCCGATATCGCCCTGAATCTGATCAACAAGCTGTACGGTATCGAGCGAGATTTAAAAGAAGTCGGCGATGAACAGCGCCACGAAAGCCGACAGCAAAACAGCCTGCCGGTGTTGGCGCAGTTGCAAACATGGCTGGAGAAAACCCAGCCACAAGTGACAGCGCAAAATGCACTGGGCAAAGCCATCAGCTACCTGGCCAGCAACTGGATGAA
>Ga0157370_10002774_pt1 | contig 20935 bp, 24 predicted proteins | sample C35metaG_FD_113463 | JGI IMG/M metagenome (GOLD analysis project Ga0157370, IMG submission 113463) | Corn rhizosphere microbial communities from Kellogg Biological Station, Michigan, USA - C3-5 metaG | ecosystem: Host-associated > Plants > Roots > Rhizosphere > Soil | place: USA: Michigan...
CAGGTACGGGGAAGTACAGATACTATTTCCCGAAGGAATACCCCAGAAGCTGCTGTACTCAAGAAAAGAGCCGATACTTTGTCTCCCTCAGATAGGGTAAGATCAGAAAAAGTAAGCCACATTGAAGAAGTAGTCCTTAATGCCGGATATTATAAGGTAAAAGACAAAGAACGTACCGGAAGCATTGCCAAAGTATCCGCTAAGGATATCGAGAATCAGCCTGTAGCCAATGTACTTTCTACAGTCCAGGGAAGAATGTCAGGGGTAAGCATTACCCAGAATACAGGAACACCTGGAGGAGGATTCGATATCCAGATCCGAGGAAAGAACAGTATCCGTCGTGAAGGAAACGAACCATTGTACATCATTGATGGTGTTCCTCAAGCAACTGAAACGCCTTCTCTTTATTCGAACAGAATTCTTCCTTGGTCGTCAATTAATCCGCTAAATGCGATTAATCCGAATGATATTGAAAGCTTTGAGATTTTAAAAGATGCAGATGCAACGGCCATTTATGGAAGCCGTGGTGCCAACGGGGTTATTATTGTGACGACTAAGAAGGGGAAGAAGGGAAGGTCGGAGCTGAAGCTTAATACTTCCTATTCTTTAAGCAGGATTATCAAGCCTCTAAAGATGATGAATACAGAGCAGTATATCAATATGAGGAAGGAGGCATTTCAGAATGATAATGTGCCTTATCCTGCTACAATGTATGATATCAACGGAACATGGAATCAGTCTCGTTATACGGACTGGCAGAAGGAATTGATTGGGGGTACGGCTGAATCCTATGCGGTACAGCTTTCGATGAGTGGTGGTTCTGAGAATATGTCGTATCAGATCAGCTATGGCCATAATGAGCAGGGTACTGTTTTACCTGCGGATTTCAGGTACAAGACCAACAACATTAATGCGAACTTCAGTTATTTTACACCTGACCGAAGGTTGGAATTTAATTTTGTGAATACCTTCTCTTTTCAGAACAATAATGTTCAGAACGATGATATGACTTCTAAGGCTATTGGGCTGAGCCCCAATGCTCCAGCATTGTATACCTCTTACGGAGGTATCAATTGGGAAAACGGAACTTTCACCAATCCTGTAGCTTCCCTGTTGAGCGAGTATCGGAATAAGACTGCTTTTTTTAATAACGGACTCAATGTGTCTTATAAACTGTTTCCATTTCTCTCGGTAAAGATGAATGCAGGAATCAGCTATCAGAATTTTGAAGAGCGTTCATTAAAACCTCATACCATTAATAACCCTTCATTTGGACAGACGAGTCTGAACTCGACCTCATCGAAGAATAATCAGGTGAATTTCTCTTATATTCTGGAACCGCAGGTTGTCGGCAGTTATATGATAGGGAATCACCAGTTTGAAGCGTTGGTGGGAACAACGCTTCAGAAAACACAGGCTGATCAGGGGGCAATTTCGGGAAGGGGATTTGAGAGCAATGCATTGATAGACAATATTGGTGCTTCCAATGTGAAAACTATATCGGATCAGGTGCGAAGTGAGTATAATTACACTGCGGTATTTGCGAGGTTCAATTACCAGCTGAAGAAGAGGTATATCCTGAATCTTACAGGCAGAAGGGATGGTTCGAGCCGTTTCGGTCCGAGTAACCGTTTTGGGAACTTTGGAGCAGTTGGCGGAGCATGGCTGTTTTCAGAAGAGGCTTTTCTGTCAGATTCAAAATGGGTGAGTCTAGGAAAAATACGGGGGAGTATCGGAATAACAGGAAATGATAAAATTGGGGACTATCAATACTTGAACACATATATTGTCTCTTCCAATATTTATAACGGTCAGACTGCCCTTAATCCTTCAAGGTTGTATAATCCTAATTTCAGCTGGGAGAAGACCTTGAAGAAAGAGCTGGCGATTGAGCTTGGATTCTGGAATGGGAGGTTCAATTTCTCAGGTGCGTATTATGAGAATACTTCATCGAATCAGTTGGTTGGTATACCGCTTCCTGCTACCACCGGGTTTTCATCCATCCAGTCCAACCTTCCGGCTAAGATCAGGAATACGGGATGGGAATTTGATGCTTCCGTACAGGTTTTTAGAAAAGGAAAGTTCAGATATGATACTTCTGTTAACCTGAGTATTCCTAAGAATACTTTGGTGGAGTTTCCAAACCTTGAAGGTTCTACCTATTCCAATCAGTACGTAGTTGGCTATCCTGTGACGATTGCTAAGGTGTATCAGTATGAGGGGATTGATCCTGTAACCGGATTGTTTCGATTTAAGGATTTTAATGGGGACGGGAAGATTAATTCTCCTGATGATAACAAAGCCGTTGAGAAATTAGGGGTGAGGTTTTTTGGAGGATGGTCTAATAATCTGAGGTTTGGAAATTGGTCTGCTTCTTTTCTTTGGCAGTTTGTTAAGCAAAGAAACTGGAACTACAACCGTTTGATGCCGATGCCCGGAATTCTTAATAATCAGCCTGTAGAAGCACTTAATGTATGGTCGCCTTCGAATCCTGATGGTGAATATATGCCGTATTCGGCAGGATATAATTCGCAGAAGCTTTCACTGCACGGATTCTTTCAGAATTCCACTGCGGCAGTAAGTGATGCTTCTTTTATCAGGCTTAAGAATGTTCAACTCAGCTATAAGATTCCTGTGAAAGAAATGGGGATTAAGGAAGCAATGGTCTATTTTCAGGGGCAAAACCTGTTAACCATTACAAAATACTTCGGTATGGATCCTGAGTTTTATCTGGTTGGATTCCTTCCGCCATTAAAAACTTACTCTCTTGGGTTTCAGATCACGTTTTAACATTCGTGGTCTGGAATCAGGGAGTTTTTAGGTCCACGTACTTATAATTTAGCCACTATATCAATCCTAATAATTACTGTAATGAAAAATATATTCAACTATATCATATGCTTTCTACTGATGCTGCTGACGGCTTTAAGTATAACATCATGTGAAAAATTTGTAGAAACCGATTTTCCGAATAACCAGCTGGCAACAGAAATGGTTTTTGAAGATGAAAAAACAGCGGATGCTGCCTTGGCAGGCCTATATTCCGCTCTATGGACAAGCTCGGTTGTCAGTGGAACTTCCGATGGTTCCGGTGCTTTACTGGGAACCTATACCGATGATATTACGTGTGTATTCACCTCTGCCGGAAATTCTGTTCTTGATATTTATAATAATAACCCCCTCCCTACGAATGCTACTGTTAGTCTGGTTTGGACCAATGCTTATCAGCAGATCTACATGGCTAACAGTATTATCAGTGGCGTAGAAAAATCCAAAAGCCTTTCTCCGTCTTCAAAAGCAAGGATAAGAGGTGAGGCTATATTTATCCGCTCACTGATTTACTTTTATCTGCATCAGATGTTCGGGGAAATTCCATATACGGATACTACAGATTATTTGTACAACAGTACTTTAAAGAGAATGCCGAAAGATCAGTTCTTGGTTCGGTTGGAAACGGATATATCAGAAGCCGTTAATCTTCTGCCGTCTTCCTACAGAAATGCAGAACGAATCTATATCAATAAAGCAGTGGGGTATGTGCTGCTTGCCAAGATGAAAATGATGCTCGGAAAATGGCAGGAAGCGGAAGTGATTAGCCAGACGATTATTCAAAGTTCAGATTTTGTTTTTCAGAATGACATTACCAAAGTTTTTCAAAAGTCAGGAAAGCATATTATCTGGCAGCTAAAACCTAAAAATAATACAGATGCCACGCTGGAAGCGGTGATGTACAATTTCACAGGTGTCCCGACTTCTTTTGTTCTTAACCCTAATTTGATAGGTTCTTTTGCTACTAATGATCTGCGCAGGCAGAATTATTTTACCGCTGTGGTCTTTGGTACCCAAACGAACTATAAACAAACTAAATACAAGATAACTACTGCAACCAATAGTACCGAATACTCAATTGTCTATCGATTGGAAGATGTCTATCTGATGCTTGCAGAAACTTTATTAAGACAGAATAAGGCATCTCTGGCTGTTCCTTTCATCAATTTTACAAGACAGAGAGCCGATCTTTCTGCCCTGAGCAATTCTATTTCACAGGCTCAGGCGTTTTTGGAATTGAAAGCAGAAAGAAGGAAGGAATTTTTTGCTGAACATGGAACCCGTTTTATGGATCTTAAAAGATGTGGCGAATTGGATCAATTACAGTCAGTAAAGCCGAACTGGAAAACTACGAATCAGTTTCTTCCTCTTCCACAGAAGGAAATGCTTTTAAATAGTAACCTCACACCACAGAATGATGGGTATTAATTGTACGGTCATGGAGTTGAAAATGAGTATAAATATGAAAAAGATATTTCAAATGAAATGGGGAGTTTTAGCTTTTATGATGCTGCTGGTACTGTTGTGCACGGAAAATCTGTTTGCACAAAAGTATGAACATCTCGAGACGCTTGTGAATGCCACTGAAGAAATGCAGTTTCCTGAAGCTTCTGAGAATGGAAGATGGCTGGCATGGTATATTGTATCAGCAGGCGGGGCAAAAAAGATGATGGTTCAAAACGTCAACGAATCTAAAAAAACATTTGAAAGAAAAAATATCGTTTATTTTCAGTTTGTCAAGAACAATCTTGCCGTTCAGACAGGTGACAACCTTGAATTCCTGAATCCTGAAACAGGAAAATCACAATTTTTGAATGGGGTCAGCAAGTTTTTGTATGATAGGAAGCATGATAGGTTTGCAGTGCTTTACAATGAAGAAGGAGGAAAAAAGCTTGAAGTTTTTGATACCGATCTTAACTTAAGGCAGACCTTAGGAAATGTTCAGTATTTGTTTTCCAATAATGGCGAAACAATTTTGAGAAAGAAAACAGGCAATATAAATGAAGTGTATGTATTGAATAAAGGTAATTTTACAAATGTCTTCTCCACAACAAATGAAGTGAAAAATATCATGACGTCCCCGACAATAGGGATTGTCATTGAATCAGAAAGTGCAGATCAGAAGTTGATTCATTATATTACTCAGGATAAAAAACAATTGATGCTAGATGTGAGTGGGTACAGGGATTATAGTTTAGTGGCGGTAGGTCCATTATTCACAGATCATCGCATCGTTATTAAGCTGCAAAAGAAAGTGAAGTCTAAAACAGAGATGGTAGGCATCTGGTACGGGACTGATTTTGATCTCGCTGAGCATGACGGTGTTATTCTAAAGTCAGTTCATCTGGATTGGGACTTAGTAAGAGGCGAGAAGACAGTCATGACCCATCCGGGCTATTTTGGTGAAACTGCTATTGGGAATAACTTATACCTTATGTATGCTGTAGATAAGGAGCAAGTGGACAAAATGGATAAGGCGGGTGATAGAGGTAGTGACGAATTATATTTGTGGAATTCTTCCGGTAATATTTTTACCAAGATTTGCGATGTGAATAAGCAGCTGGTTATATCCCCTACTGGAAAATATTTAGTTATTCAGAGAGCATATAAATGGCAGCTTTATAACACAGTTACCTTAAAGATGGAAGATTTAGATACCAATGAAAAGATGATTCCTTATTTTACTTCTGATACAGATATTCTATGGGTTGGCGGAAATAGGATAACCAGACAAGATTTGAATTCTAAAAAAAATACAGATTTATATCGTGGGACAAATGTTACTATTGAGTTGATTGATTTTGATAAAACTAGCACAGAACTTGGCTTCAGACGTGATTTCAGAAAGGTAGATTTGAGTAAAAGCTTGGTTATTCAAATGACTTATGCATCTAATGATCATGTGTCCTATGCTTATCTCAAGAACAGGAAACTACATGTCATTCATCCTCCGACAGGTGATGGGATCTCTGAGTTAAAAAAACTGGGTGACAGGGAAGATTACTTTTGGGTGGAAGAAAATTACAATAAGCGTCCAAGATTGGTTGTAAAAAATGGAAAGTCTACACCGAAAGTTATTTATATATCAGATCCGGCCAACAAAAGATTTGAACAAACTGAACTGCTTAAGTTTTCCTATAACGGCTCAGATGGTGAAAAAATCAAAGGTAACTTATTTATGCCATTGAATTATGACCGGACAAAGAAATACCCGGTAGTGGTGCATATTTATGAGAAACAGGAATACATGACCAAGAATTTTTTAAGACCTTCTTTCTCTAATTCCACGGGTTACAGTATACCGCTACTGATGGATGATGGCTTTGCAGTGCTTCTTGCTGATATTTCCCAATCAGATAAAGGGGCAGGAATCTCCGCTGTGGAGAGTATACATAACGCATTGGATGAAATGCAGAATTTTAAAATTGTAGATATGAGTAAAATAGGGTTAATGGGACAGTCTTTTGGAGGTTATGAAACCAATTTTATTGCGACTCATTCAAATCGTTTTGCTGCTTATGTTTCTGGTGCTGCCGTTTCAGACGTCATACGGACGTATTATGCATTTAACCATCATTTTAAAGCTCCTGATTATTACAGGTATGAAGGTCGTCAGTATTGGTTTAAAGATACCGTTGCCGACAATCCGGAAAAGTACATCAGAAACAATCCCATTATGTCGGTACAGAATGTGAAAGCACCAATGTTGTTGTGGACCGGAACCGATGATGCAAATGTGAGTCCTGAAGGCACAAAATCGATGTTCATCGCTTTACGAAAATATAGAAAACCGGTCATTGCATTGTTTTATGATAGAGAAAAGCATGTTATGGGGAAAAAGGAAACTCAAAAAGATCTTACTGTTAGGATTTTAGATTGGTTTAATTATCATTTGAAGGATCAAAGAAATATTCCCTGGATACAAAAATATATAAAGGGTGCTGAATAGCACCCTTCTTTTAATGGTTGATTAATTGTCGTTAGGGAATTCTGAATAATTCAGTCTCACAGCTTGATTCATAAAGCTGATGAACCCCTGTTGATTCAGTAATCTCGCATGGGTTTCCTGTGTTAACCGTAGAACATTGTACACTAGTCATTACACAGGGATTTTCTGGATTTTCCAGATCGATTTTCCATCCTGGAATTTCTGCTTTCTTTGTTTCTGATGCTAAACTTGTAGCATACGCACTGCCTGCCCCGATAAACAGGATTGCTAATGGCAATGCGATTTTTCTCATTTTTTTCATGAGGTTATAATTTTATTATTGGTGCCTACTCTTTGTACAGGTTTTCGGCTTCCCCTGAAATGAAATGCTGCATGATGTTTTGCGCAAAACGATATCTGATCAGTTCATTTTCGATAATTAAATAGAGGCAGTTGTCGTGTACGGTAAACTGTACGTGCTGTCCCTCATTTCTGTTGGGAACGGATATGCTTCCCAAGTACTTCTGTTCGCTGGGGGAATACAAATCCAAGATAATTGACCTTCTTCCTCTATCTTTTTCCAGCTTTCCTCGACGGTCGGATTCAATGAATAACACATCTTTATAAGCAAAAGATCTTTTGTTGATAATAAGTGGATTGTTCAATTTTTTGTTTCCATTCGATAAGTGGGAAAGACCCAGCTTTGGAATGGTGACAGTATCGATTGTTTTATAAAGCTGTTTGGAAGTCAGTGATTTATCAGTAACCATAAACTTGTTTTTATAATGATATACATAGACAATTTTTCCTGTAAACCGATCATAATTTAGGTCTCCGTCAGGTTCAAAAAATCCTTCTTGCATTTTTTCAAGTAATTCTGGTTTCAACATCACTGAATCTTTACCTCCCCTGCTTAAGATTCCCAGTGTCTGAATCTGCCTTTTACGATGGTACGCAACAATTACAAAATGGTCTTTGTCCAGATTTCTGATTTTTCGGAAATAGGTTTTTCCAATGTTTTGTTCTTTTAAATTGTTGATGGTGTTTGTACCCTCAAAAATAATTGGAACGCTTCCATCATAGAAATAGGTGACACTATCTATAACTTCAATCATTGGTCTCCTAAATTGCAGGTCTGTATGATCTAAAGAAAGATTCGACTGTGCTACTGCTTTCATTCCGAAAACTTTAGTTAGTAAAGCCGGAGCTGTATAGTTTCCTAGATAGATGGTATCTGCATTAAAGCCGGCAAAATAATAGGAATTTAGTTTTAAGTCATACGTTTTATCTTTCAAAATAGGATGTTGTAAAAATCTTCTTTGAAAACCATTGTCTCGTTTGATTAAATATTCTGATTTCTGATAAAGGAAAAACATCCCCACTGAACATAGACCAGCAGAAAAAATAAGTGCTATAATAGTTTTAAATCTACCGATTTTTATCTCTTCAGCCAGCAGAATCGCACTAACGGCAAACGCGATGCATACGATGTTAAAAATTAGATGTGTGTTCCAATCCATTTTTTCAAGGATGCCTCCACACGAACATGGAATAAAATCACTAAAATTCAGAATCAGATAAATATAAACAGTGAAAAGAACCATTAGAATGTAAGCTCCGAATAATCCAGCTACCCTGGTCTTCCTGAAGATCAAAAGTAAGCAGACCAATAGTTCTAAAGTCAAAATTCCATATGTAATTACTACAGCATAAGCACTTAATAGTGGTGATTGGGCGATCTGTACCTGAAAGTTTTCGAAGTCCAAAATTTTACTGATTGCTGCGTAGCAAAACAGGAGGATAAAAAAGTAAGCAATCCATATTGGAAGCTGTGTCAGTTTCTTTTTCATAGTAAGATTTTAACAATGGTATAATAATGTCCAGCGTACTTTCACTCCACAATAGGTAGGCATAGGAGATTTTTCATTTACCGTAATGGTAGTAGTGAGAGGCCCTATGGTTTTCCATATTCCACTAACGGGACAGTTTTTTCCCGATTCAATGATAAGTGGCTGCTGAGTTTCCATATTAATCAAAATTATATTTAGTAACTGGCTTTCCAGTTGTCCCGATCCTTTGGAGGATCGGTTTCATTTATTTCCGGTTCTTTTCCAAGTTCAGTACTGTCTGATTTTAAGACAATTCTTTCAGTCGTAATGATAGACACATCCGGATATGGAATATGCGGAAGGCTTTCTTCGCGACAGGATAAAATAACAATTGAAAGTAAAATTCCCGCAACAATATGCAGTGTCAATATTTTGGTTTTCATGATTTAGGGATTAAAAAATTAACAATCCCGGCCGGTAGTTTTTTAGAATTCTGAAAGCGAATTTAGGGCATGAATTTTTCGAAAAAAAAGACTTGTGGAGCCTATTTATAAATTTTTAGGAGCCTATTTATAAATAGGCTCCACATGTGAGGATGGTGTAATTTGTTGTAAATCAGATTGTTTTGTAGATTTTGTTAAGTGTGATTCCTTAAGAGCAGAAATAATTTTTTACTTGATTCATTTTGTTTAATTTTGAATCATATTTGTAATATTATTACCAATATATTATTGAATTTGTATTATCTTGAAACGAATATTCTATTTTATCGTGTTCTTTTGCATTTTGATTAATGGTCAGAAATATTCTGATTACAGGGTTCGTTATGATAATTTTGAAGAAAACGATGAACGTGCCCTTGAGTTTGTCAATGCATATATTAAAGAAGCGAAAACATTTAAAAATTATAAGGAGTTAACGCAGGCGTATCGCGACGCTGTCAGCTTTTCGAGAAATAAAAAAATAGAATACGCAGATAGTGCTGTATGGGCTGCTAACTTGGCATGTGACCCCGATCTTATTGGTAATTCCTATCTCACCAAAGGAAGTGTTTACTATTTTACCTACAGAAAATATCAGAAGGCCCTTGATGAGTATCTGAGGGCTTGGAAATACCTCAACCAAAGTAAAGATCCCTATCTGCGTCACAAAAATATGTACCATATAGGAGTGGTCAAAAGTTATCTTGGATATTATGATGAAGCGTTTACACTTTTTTCAAAATGCCGTTCCTATTATAGAGATACCTTTGTGCCCTCAAATTTTCCGAACCTTCGGTATAATATGAAGAAGGGTTATCTGAACAGCCTTCATCAGATGGGTATCTGCCTGTTTTATATGAAAAAAACAAAAGAAGTTTCCCCACTCATTAATGAAGGATTACAGGCTTCAGCCGATGGTAAAGATTTTTATATAGAGAGAAGCTATTTTTATAAGCTTAGCGGGATTTTAGCCTATCTAAAGGAGAAAGACAAAGAAGCCTTATATGACTTTAATATCGCTTTGGCAGGGATTGAAAAGAAAAGTGATTTTACCAATACATCGCTAATCTATTATTTAAAAGGTAAAATACTCTTAAGAAATCATAAAAAAAATGAGGGTATTAATTATTTAGAAAAAGTAGATAGCATTTTCCTGGATCGAAATTTTGCACATCCTTCGGTAAGAGAAGCATTTGAGCTGCTTATCACATATTACAAAGATAAAAATGATAATAAGAAAGAATTGTATTATACTAATCAGTTATTGCAATTTGACCGGGTGATGCTTAACGATTTTAAATATCTTTTAGATAAAATCCATAAAGAATATGACACCAATGACCTGCTTACATCCAAAAAAAGACTGGAATCCTCAGCCTTTTTTGGATATATTGTGGCCGGGATTTCCTTCGGTGCTCTGCTCGTGCTTTCAGCAAGGTATTATAAGGTAAGGAAAAGTGTTAAAAAGTATCAGATTGCCGGTGATCAGACTTTAGGAGAAGAGGAGAATAAAGATACGGTTCCAACCAAATTATCTAAACTGCCTGGGAACCTGGCAGATGAAATATTGGATAAGCTCAAAATTATGGAAGAAAACAAATTCTATTTAGAAAAAGGGCTTACCCAAAATGAGCTCGCGAAAAGGCTTAAAACGAATACTGCTTATTTATCGGCGATTATTAATGAATATAAAGGAACAAGTTATAATATCTATCTCAATAACATGCGGCTTGAGTATGTAATGGAAAAGCTAAGAACGAGTGTGGAATGGAGGAAGTATTCCATTGATACGATAGCTGATGAATGCGGATTTGCCAACAGACCCAAATTTTCTAAATTTTTTATAGAATTAACTGGTTTAACGCCTTCAGAATATATTCAAAAAATTAAAGATGAGTCTGGTGATCCCTAGCTTTAATATATTTATTAACAGCTTTATCATTCTTAATAATTAAAAATTTCTACTTTTTATTTAAAATATGCATGCTAACTTGTTTTTTAAAAAGTGTAAGCGATTACAACTGACTTTAGAGAAAAGGCTTGAAGAGATCGGCTTTGAACAGAAAAATAACCCTATTGATTTATATGAGAGATCATTGATGGAAATTGATTCTGCTATAAGAATCATTAAACAGGAGGTAAGTTCATTTGAGTTTTCGACTATTGCGGATGAAGTATATTTTTTCAAGGAGATCAAGCCGGCTTTTATTTCGCAGTTTATTTATTTTTCAAAGCTTTTGTCGGTTGAAGCCGCTAAACCTAATGCAGGAGAGTTAAGCCTGAAAGAATATTTTGAATGCGAATTGGAAGTATTGAAAAGTTTTTATGAAGACCATATGGAATTTTACGAGTATTACAGGCGTAAAGCCACCTATCTTGACCAAAAATATTTTGTCAGGAATCAATTTGACCTGAAAACCAAAATAGTATCCGGCCTTTATGATTATGATGAAAAATTTGCTACTTCGCACGACCACCTTATTTCGCAGATCATGGCTAATGACCGCTTGGAAAAGTATCTTTTGAAATCCATTGCTGAAATTAACGTGTATGTATACGAAAAGATAACTGATAAATCTCCGCTCCAATGGTCGGCTTCAAAATCGGCCTTGGTGGAACTTTTATATGCGCTCCACAATACCCGCTCATTTAATGGGGGTAATATTGAATTTAGCGAGGTTATTAAATTTACTGAAAAGTCACTCAATATTAACCTGGGAAACTTTTATAAGACACTTCATGAGATAAAAAGCAGGAAAATTAATCCAACTAAATTCCTTCAGCACCTAAGTGATAATTTAAATCAATCTTTCCAAGAAGATGATCAATAGGCATTTCCCCCTGTTTCTACATTAAAAACCAAATTATCAGTAACTTTTTTATATTTCCTTTATTGATAAGGGTTATATAAAAATCTTTCGGTAGTACCGAAGACCTACCGAAAGAATTTCCGCCTGATTCCGAAAATTTGTCAAATAAAATAAATTTTGAAATCATGGCAATATCCATTATCACCAAAGAAGACCTTCAGCAATTTAAGATTGAGCTGCTGGAAGGGATTAAAGAATTACTTCAGGTAAGAACGACAGAACAAAAATTATGGCTTCGTACTTCGGAGGTCAAAAAACTTCTGAATATTTCTTCGGGAACCTTACAGAATTTGAGGATTAACGGAACTCTTTCTTATACGAAGATAGGAGGGATCCTGTATTATAATTACAAGGACATTGAGAAATTGCTTACGGATTCTAAATAGTCACAGAAAACAGGAAATAATGAGTCAGACTAAAGATATCATCAGTTTTTTCGGGCATGTCATTAAAGATAGCCGGATGTATCCTTCTCATATCAGTGTATATGTTGCACTTTTTCAGTGCTGGAGCATGAATCGGTTTCAAAGCCCTTTTCGTATTTGTCGTGCAGAAGTTATGCAATTGGGCAAGGTAAAATCTTTAGGAACCTATCACAGGTGTATCAAAGAGCTACATTTAGCTGGATTTATTATGTATTTCCCCAGTTATGATCCTTATAAGGGAAGCCTTGTTGAGATTGTAGATTTTGATCAGCCTGAATCATTAATAAACAAAACATTCTGGGAGCAAGAATTAACCATACAAAAGGTAAGCGTGTTTTCTGCACCTAAGCTTTATGAAGTAGAATTATATTTTAATGAACGTGATCTACCTTCTGCTCAGGCACATGAGTTTTATTCCTTTTATGATTCTCAGAATTGGAAATTAAGTGACGGGAAGTTAATGAACAGCTGGCAGGCTGCTGCAAGGAACTGGATTTCTAAGGAAAAAAAAGGTAGCTAAAATCAATCAAAGAAAGGAAATGAAAAAGATAGATCCGCAAACACCCCTTTGGAAGCTGACGGTTGAGGAATTTTTGGAAATTATCAAAAGTCTCAATTCGGAAAACAGGCATGAATACGGACTGAAAGGATTAGCAAAAGTCCTGGGATGTTCCGTTTCAAAGGCATCTGAAATAAAATCTTCCGGAATGTTGGATGAAGCCATCATACAAAAGGGGAAAATTATCATCATTGATAAGCAAAAAGTACTAGAGCTTTTTGGACGAAAGTAATGATGTATTATCAGGAGCTCATACAAAAGTTTTGGGAGTCTGGTCCAAAAGCGCAACTGGGTACCACTGCTGCTGCAATATACCTGTATCTTCTGAAATTAGCCAACGATAATAATGGATACGATGTTACTGTTTCCGATGTAGCGATTGGTAATACACTAGGACTTACGAGGAAAACGGTAAAATCTGCAAGAGAAGCGCTGCTCAACTCAGGGCTGGTCAGATACGAAAGTAAAAATGGGTACTCCTGTTCATACAGAATAGTGCCAGATTATCCTTTATCAATCCAAAAGGATAAAAAAGACCAAAAGGCAAAAAGAAAAAATAACCGTCGGATTCCGGTAATAGAAAAAAAGGAAAATTTGCCATTGGATGGTTTACCCGTCATAAGTCCTCCCGAAACTACAGAACAGAAAGAGAAGGGATCCTTTGATAGTAGGGAGCCTCAGCCTTTTAAAATAGTAGTCAGTAATCCTTCTTTAGAGGAATTTATGGCATACGCCTATACACTGAGTGGTTATGAGGCATCTATGGAATCTGATATTAAGGAAAAATATGCTTTGTGGGCAGGTCAAGATTGGTGCAATAATTTAGGAAAACCGATAACTAACTGGAAATCATCATTGAAAAATCTTTTGCCTTATATAAAAAACGAAGCGGATAACGGCCAACTGTCTTTAGAGTCAATCCCTGTTATTAAACCCCCGAAGTGATTCTTTAAAGAACATAAGTATTGATGTTTATCTATTTGAAATTTTAAAACGATAAAAAATGAAGCTATCAGATATAAAGCCCGGACAAAAAGTAAGTCTCAATGGCATTATCGCCGAGTATCAAGGAATCCCAAAAGTTAAAATCCCCACTTTTGGAAAAGTAGAGAAAAGAGTTTTCAGAATAGATAAAACAGGAGATTACCTGTATTATAATCTTATCGATGGCTCAAAAACATTAAAAAGTGAGAAAATTAAATTGCTGTAGGTCTTGCAAAGAATAGAGTTCTGTTAGAATAACAAAGTTAAAAGCACTTAAAATATAAAGTATGGCTATTCCGGAAAAAGATGTAAGGCTTGTCAGGAGGATATTTGAAGATAAAGATGAGAGAATTCCCGAAAGAATACGCCTGGGCAATCATTTTGTGGACGATTTTATTTTTGAAGGCCAGGAAGCCACTGATATTCCCCTCAATGCGCTTCGTGTTATTTTTAACATCATTTCTATTATCAGCAGTGAGCAGTTCCGTCCAGAAGACCGTCCGAAGCAACTCTCTTTGTTTGATGAAGAGTTTGAAACCGAAAATAATATTTTTGCCTCTATTAAAATCAGGAACAGTAAAATCTCTCCGAGTGGCTCAACCAGGCAGGTTGTGGAAGCCTATGAGTTTCTTGCCCGGTTCAAAATGGGCTGGTATAAATCCGTAAACTCAAAAGGAAAAGAGATTAGAACATTCGGTGGGCTTATTTCCAACCCGAGTTACGACCAACGTGGATATACTAGCTTTCTGATCAGCAGCTACTGGTTGAAAAAGCTGATGATTATACCCGAATATAACTACATCCTTTACAATCTGGTGTATAACATCAGAAACAACAAGCATATTATTTTTGCCATCTGGCTTTCAAAACTTCCAGAAGGTGGAACCACCATGAAACTTTCGTCACTGAACAAAAAGTTTGGGCTGAACTATAAAACCGCGAATGATTTTTGTTTCAAGTTCCTCAAAACTGCAAAAATAAATTTCAACAGGTATAATACCCTTTCATTCAATTATCATTACAAAGATGATTCTATTTTCATTCATCTTTTTTACAATAAAATAGTAGGCGGTACCGATATGTCGGAGCACACAGCAGAGAAATCAAAAATTGCAAAGAGGCTCTATTATTTTCAGAAAAGGTATGGCCTGGGACAACGGGAAATGCTCCAGTTTTCCTACCAATACAAAACTATTCCGCAAACCCGCGGGCTGATAGAAAAGGCTTTTGGCGAATTTATAAGGATAAACAGGCTGAAAGGGACAAAATCCACAAATTATCAGGGAACGGCTTTTTTAAACAAAATACAGGAGCTTATTATACAGTTATACAGGGAAACAAAAATGGGGGAAATACTACCCAACGGTTATCCCGTGATTCTCTGATTTCGGAATTGCGCTCATCCGTATTTCGGATTTGTACTCATTCTGAATTCGGAATTGCACTCGCTGAAGTTAAGAAAATGTTAAAATTTAGATTTTTATGAAGCTGATTTCGGAATTGCACTCATTCAGGTATTGTAAAGCCATTGAAAATGACAGATACGTTAAAAAGAACAGATGAAAACAAAGTTTAATTCGGAATTGCACTCATGCGGTAAAGGGCATCTTTTCGGAATTGCACTCATCTGTATTTCGGATTTGCACTCATTCGGAATTCGGAATTGCGCTCATTTGAAAATCATTGTAAACGCTTTGCGACAGGCAGATACCGAGAATTATTAAAAGTTTATTTAAAAGATAATAAAAGTCTTTTTTTTTATTAAAAAGGAAATCCCATGTAAAAAACTGCTTTAAAAGGAAAAAAATGAATTGCGAAAAAATCAAACAGAAAGTCGGAATCCGAACGGTTTTAGAATCCTTCAATCTTTTTCCCGTGAAAGAGAACGGGAAAACAGCCTTTTATTTTGCGCTGGACAGGGACGAAAAGATTCCCAGTCTTTCTGTCGATTTTATTAAAAATAAAGCATTTGATTTTGGAACAGGAAAAAGTTATGATATCATTTCTATTGTTCAGCAGGTGAACAAATGTTCTGTTTCGGAAGCTTTGAAATACCTTAGAAAATTTGATTTTTCAATACAGGATCAAAAACAAAAGGAAGAGATTACAACACGGCCTCATTACAGGATATTGGAAGTAAAAAGAACGGGCATCCGGTTTTAATTCAATACCTGAAATCAAGGAAAGTTTATGAGCAGAGAGAGCTGGTTAAAGAGCTGCATTATGAATTAAACGGGAAAAATTATTTCGGAATTGGATTTGAAAATAATTCAGGTGGTTTTGAAATCCGCAATCCCTATTCTAAAATGTGTTTAGGAAAAAAGGATGTGACTTTGATTCAGGCCGAACAAAATAATAAAGAAATCATGATATTTGAGGGGTTTTTAGATTACCTGACTTTCAAAAATATAGATAAGGCTAAAAATTCTGATTATCTGATTCTCAATTCTACGGTAATGCTTTTCAAAGCAATAAAAATACTTGGTGAATACGATAAAATTTACCTGTTTCTTGATAATGATTCTAATGGAAATATCACTAAAAACAAAATATTAAATATAAACATGTAGAGGATTGTTCTCTAATTTATCGAGATTTTAAGGATCTTAATGAGTGGTTTTGCCAAAAGATATAATGAATAAATGGTTCTCTGAATGCTCATTATAGAATGTTACAAAAATAAAGCTCCCTCTATCTAGAGGAAGCTTTTGACTATTTCTTGCTTTCTTCAACGGAAATTTTTCTAAAATCTTTTAGAATCTTGCCTAATTCCAAAGCGGCTTTTCTTGCTCTTGTTCCGGCTGCTTTGTTTCCTTTTTCAAGCTGAAGGTTGGAGTCTGTTTTAAAAGTTTCAAATTCTGCGTTAATTTTTTCTAATAGTTCTTTCATAAAAAATGGATTTTAAGGTTGCAAATATAGAATAATCTTGTTTATTCCCATATTTACAAATAATTTACTTGTCATTTTTACATACCGGTCTTCTAATTCAGGAGGTAATTTCATGAGTTGAAAATTTTTTTCAGATTCATCAACTAACAAAAATATAAAACCTTCAATAAAACCTGTTAATTTAGAATCCCGGTCTTGAATGTTGATGATGGTCTTAAGAAAATAAACTTCAAAATCACATCAACACAAGGAAAAATCCAATTATTCATTATTGTTTTAGATCACTCTAAGGTTAAATATCACTTGTTCAATTCATATATATAACTGTGGTTTTTCACTTTTTACTGTAGCAAATGTAGTACAGGTCATTCACTCAAAAAAATCTTTTTGGGTTTCTACAAAAATTCTTTCCACTTCGCTCCAACAATTTTTCCAGACACTCCTAAATCCTTCGGACAAAAAGATTTCGGAGCCTTCATTTCATTTTTTTCCATTCAGGTTTTAAGTGCCTGATTCTGTACTATGGTCATTTAGCAAAGAAAAAGTCGGAACCTCAGTTATACGAATCAAACAGTCGCTCTTTAACATAAGAATAATCAAACAAAAAAAATAAATAATGCTTTTCCCATTGGAAAAGGTGAAAAGAAAGAAGCCGAGTGTCCTCGATACCGAATCAAATCACTCAAAGTTTTACAACTGAAAAAAAGTAATTATTAACAATTAAAACAAAATATTATGAACACAATTATCGGTAGAATTACCAAAAACGCAGAAATCAACACATTGAAAAACGACAGACAGGTCGTGAACTTTTCAGTAGCCATCAATGACAGCTACAAGACCAAGCAGGGAGAACGCAAAGAGGTGACAACCTATTACAATTGTTCGTACTGGATAAGCCCGAATGTTGCCAAAATCCTTACCAAAGGAACTTTGGTAGAATTATCAGGCAGAATCAGCTCAAGTGCATGGATAGGCAAAGATGGAGAAATCCGTTCAGGATTGAATTTTCATACATCATACATTCAGGTTTATGGAGGTGGAAGAAATGTTGAAAGTGAACCGAAGCAAATTGCAACGCAAGAATCAAACAATCCTTTTGCAGAGGATATGGATGATGATTTACCATTTTAATAATTAACCCAAGATTATTTTAAAAAAGCATTTATGGAATCACAATATAATTTTCAGATGAAGTCCCGAAATGACCGAACAGAATGGGAGCAGGTAGCCATATACTTCAAAATCCATTGTGACAGGACAAATGCGATACACTATGCAAGAAGCTTGTCACTAAAATTTAACAAGGAAATCCGATTGACACAGGGTGCAGACCCCATGAAAACAAGTGGAACATATATTTATGAAAATCCCTGACTATGAAAACACAATCAAAAACCGAAGCCAAAAAACAGGCAAAAGCTTACAGCTATAATAAAGATTACACAGATGTACCTGTATATGTTATTTATTGTAGCCGAACAGAAAAATATTATGTAGACACCAACGGCTTAATACGGCTTTGGGAAAAGCTTGAAGGCTACTACGTGAACGGGGTTTATACCTCTGAGAAATAGAATTTATAACATAAAAAAAACAAAAAAATGAAACGATCTGATATACCAACGGAATATTTACTTGTAAAAGCAAAAACCAACAGTGAATGGGATGCTTGCGACTTTGCTATTATCAACATTACAGGGGAGTGGAAACAAACCCAAAAGAAACGCCTTGAAGTTATAAAAATCATTGAAACTGATGAAGATATAAAGTCTCTAAACTATTTCGACACCCATGTGGAGTTCTTTAGATTTTCGAAAGTATATTATCCTGTGGTTGAAGAGTGGCTCTCTGAGAGAAACAGAGTTTTCATTGAATTAGAGAAAGAGGATTTAAAAGAACTGAAACAACCTAAAAATAGTCTGTGTCATTACCAGATGCAGATATCTAAGGATGGGAATGCCATTTATAAAGCCTATGGAAAGCATACGGAAGAAGAATTTAGGACGGTGGAGTTTTCATTATGGGAACTTATAGACTTCAATACTCATTTAGTAATTAATCCATAACCCAACAAATTATGCAAACCAATTTTTTCAATCAGATAGCCAAAATGGATATTAATAGTAAGTTGATACTAACCATTGCCAAAGCCAACGAAAGTCAAATAGTGGCTTCCATATTAGTACAAAATGATGGATGTGGAGATAAAGCAAAAAATATCATTCCTCCTCTTAACCTTAAAGGAACGGCAGACGAGCTTGATGCCGGATTTTTTGAACACATTAAAGCCCCATTACAAACCGCTTCGGGACTGATGGTCGATATGGAAAGCTTTATGAAGCAATTAGAAGAAGCCAAAAAGCAATCCGCAATGGAAAAAGAAAAATCCGATAAGGAGAAAAAAGAAAAGGAAGCCAAAGAAAAAAAATGCAAAGATGCTTTTCAAAAAGCCGAAGAACTCGAAAAAGACGGCAACTACAAAGGGGCATGGTCAGCACTTCCAAAGGCTTCTGAATATCCCGACTATGCAGAAACTATCCGCACAAAGCAGGATGAATATGAAAGACACTTTGCACATAACCTTTTCAGTGAGGAAAAAACGCCTACCACAACCATTAATCCACAGCCATGATTATCGAAACCTATATAGCAACCTTACAACATGGTAAGGGTAGAATAAGATTCCAAATAAATTCTATGAGTGGAAAACAGGGAGCCATACAAAAGATAATGGCAATAGAAAATTGCCCAATGAGAGCCATTATCGGACTAAAGATGAAGGGCAGAAAAATAGTAAAATAAAATACGTCAAATCAGAAAATCAACAATTATGTTACTTGCAACCCAATTAGAAAGAGTTTTTATACTGAGAGATAACGGACAGGAAATTCGATTGACAGACCCCGAACCCAAATGGAGTGTTGAAGCCGTGATGAATTTTTACGCCAATACCTATCCGATTTTAACCACTGCAAAAGTATCTGCACCACAAGTCAGGAATGACACGGTAGAATACCGTTTTGAAAGTGTAATGGGAACGAAAGGCTGATAAAATTTTGTGGTTGGGTTTTCAGTAACCTGCTTTAGATCTAACCACTATTTACTAAATATCAATCACAAAATTATCATGAATGCAACGAAAAATCATATCGGGAAAAATACAGCTTCCCGAACAGCAAAAACAAAGGCAACTGCACAAACAGTTGGGCGAGTTCACCCATTGGATGCAAAGACCAAAGGATGCCAGCGAAATACAGAAAGACAAAATGAAAGCAGTACCAATAGCCATGCTACCTATGCTTTTCTAAAATGCTCGTTTCTGCCTAAGCTGATAGACACGCCATCCATACAGGATGAGAAGAAAACAGGCAAAATGGAAAGGGATTTTTACCAGTCCCTTTCCCAATTGACCGAACATTACGGAATCACACCTGCACCGTCAAAACATTTAGGTTTTCCTTACAATATTGCTTTTGCCATAGAGGATATCAAAAAGCAGTTAAAAATTAAAACAAAGAATTGGGAGAAAATTCGCTTGATACAGGATAAGAAGAAAACGTATTTGTTGAGTGAAGAAAGATATAATACAGGAGCTACTTTATATTATATTCCGATAATTCCACTGTACCAATTATCTAAAAATCCCGATTATAAACAGGCTGTACAGCTTTTGCAATCCGTCTGCTCATATTTGTATCACATCGCAAATGTCCCTTATTACAGACAACAGGACAGCTACCTGTTCTGGATGTACGAAATGATTTCGGAGTGGCTTATTTATGATGAAACTGAAGATACCCCTGAATATGTACGTGTAATAAAGCAAAGCGAGTGGATTGGTGACTATATGGAGCAAAAAATATTCAATCATCAGAATTTAGCCCGATTTAAAGAGAGAATCAACCATTTTGAGAACAGAGATTCCTTTGAAACTGATTGTCTCTTATTAGCCTGTGATACCCTTGCCCTCTATGAAATGTTTCCCGATGCTACCATTTACAGAAATATTCAACAGGACAAAAGAAATACAGCTCATGACGATTATGATGAGGACTATCATGAAAGAACCATAACAATGGATAAATATGTTTCATTCTGTGCAGATGATAAAGGAATATTATTTCAGGCTTTATTTGA
>Ga0157370_10002776_pt1 | contig 20926 bp, 12 predicted proteins | sample C35metaG_FD_113463 | JGI IMG/M metagenome (GOLD analysis project Ga0157370, IMG submission 113463) | Corn rhizosphere microbial communities from Kellogg Biological Station, Michigan, USA - C3-5 metaG | ecosystem: Host-associated > Plants > Roots > Rhizosphere > Soil | place: USA: Michigan...
ACATGGAACCGGGTCGATCCCACCGACGTCGTGCCAGGCTACCGGCGCGACGCAAGCTGGTATCGGCGCACGCTCGACTTGCGGGGACGCCCTGCGTCGACGCGCTTTTTTCTCCGCTTCGAGTGCGCGAACACCGTCGCCGACGTCTACGTGAACGGACGACATGCCGGCCGCCACGTCGGCGGATACGTGGCCTTCGACGTCGACATCACGCCGTTCGTGAAGCGCGATGGACGCGACGCCATCGCCGTACGCGTCGACAATCGCGATGACCCCGAGCTGATTCCGTCGGACAAGTCGGATTTCTACATCTATGGAGGATTGCCGCGCGACGTCTGGCTCGAGGTGCGACCGCCAATCTCGATCGGGCGCGTCGCCGTGACCACGCCCGTGGTCACCGCCGATTCGGCCGCGACGCACCTTCACGTCGACATCGCGAACGCAGCCCGAGCCACGGGCACCGTCGAGTTGACCGCCGAGCTTCGCGCCCCGAACGGCACCGTGGTCGCACGGGGATTGTCAGATGTCCGCCTCGATGGCACCGCCCTCGGCGCCGACATCACCATGCCGGCCGTGCATGGTCCGGCACTCTGGTCGCCGTCATCGCCCTCGCTGTACGTGGCCGACGTCACGCTTCGCCGCGGCGGCGCCGATCTGGATCGCGCCAGCGAGCGGTTCGGATACCGATTTTACTCCTTCGAGCCCAACGGTCCATTCCATCTCAACGGCCAGCGGCTGCTGCTGCGCGGCACGCATCGTCACGAAGAGGCGGCGGGCTACGGCGAAGCGATGCCGAACGCGATGCACCGGCGCGACATGGAGCAGATCAAGGCGATGGGCGCGAACTTCGTCCGTCTCGCGCACTACCCGCAGGATCCGGAGGTGTACCGCGCCGCGGATTCGCTCGGCCTGCTGCTGTGGGACGAGCTTCCCTGGGATCGCGCCGGAGTCGGCGATGCCGCGTGGCAGGCGACGACGCGCCGACTGCTCGCGGAACAGATTGACCAGAACATCAATCATCCCAGCATCATCCTCTGGTCGCTCGGCAACGAAGTGTCCGACGTCATCGATCAGTCGAACAGCGGCGATCCGCAGGCGATCGCGCGGTTCATGCGCGGTCTCGACACGCTGGCTCACTCCCTCGATCCATACCGGCCGACGGCGACGCGAAAGTTCGATGCCGGCTTTCGCGCTGTCGACGTGTACTCGCCGTCGATCTGGGCTGGCTGGTACGGCGGCGTATATGAAAATTATGAAGCCTCGCTCGCTGCTGCGCACGCCAAGTTTCCGCGGCTGTTTCACGCCGAGTACGGTGCAGACGCGCACTACGGCCGCCACACCGAGCATCCGATCACGGGTCAGGGCCTCGAGCTCGACAGCGGCGCCGCGGAGCGCGTTGGCCAGCGCGTCCGGAACATCGCCCGTAATGGCGACTGGAGCGAGAGCTACCAGACGGATCTCCTCGAGTGGCACCTCCAGGTCGCCGAGCGCACGCCTTGGCTGAGCGGAAACGCGCAATGGGCGTTTCGCGATTTTGCCACGCCGCTGCGTCCGGAGAACCCAATTCCCTACGTGAACGAGAAGGGCCTGTTCACACGCGACGGCACGCCCAAGGATGCGTATTTCCTCTACAAGAGCTACTGGACCACGTCGCCGCGTTTCGCCTACATCGTGTCCCACACCTGGACGGAGCGCGCCGGTCCACGCGAGGTCGCGCGCGAGGTGCGGGTATTCAGCAACTGCGACCGTGTCGCGCTGACGCAAGACGGCCGCTCGCTCGGCGAGCGTGCTCGTGATCGCACCAGTTTCCCGGCCCAAGGCCTGCGGTGGCAGGTGTCGTTCATCGACGGCGTCAACCATCTTGCCGCGCACTGTATCGCTGCCGGCGAGCAGCCGGCGAGCGACACGCTCGACGTGCGCTACAGCTTCGAGCCGGCCGGGCCGGCCGATCACATCGTGGTCGACAGCCGGCCTTTAGACGCTGGCCGCGTGCTTGTCGAGGCGACGATCGTCGATGCGCACGGCCGGCGCGTGCTCGCGGCGCGCGACCGCCTGTACTTCTCCCTTCAGGGCGACGGTCGCTTGCTCGCGGACCTCGGCACCCCGACCGGCAGCCGGGTCATCGAAGCGGCGAACGGTCGCGCGGCCATCGAAGTCATGCCGCCCGCGGCGGGACGTGCGGCAACGATCACCGTACGCACCCAGGACATCAACGGTACTCGCTTCGTGATTCGACCATGAACATGACCTTCCGGTGGTACGGCGCGGACGATCCAATATCGCTGTCGTACATCCGCCAAATTCCAGGCGTTCGCGGCGTCGTGAGCGCGCTGTACGACGTGTCCGTGGGCGAGGCGTGGCCGCGCGCAGGCATCGAGCGGCTAGCGGCGACGATCGACGAAGCGGGCCTGTCGCTCGCCGTCATCGAGAGCATTCCCGTCCACGAAGACATCAAGCTCGGCCGCCCGTCGCGCGATCGGCTGATCGACCAGTACTGCGAGAGCATACGAAACATGGGCGAGGCACGCGTGCCGGTGCTCTGCTACAACTTCATGCCGGTCTTCGACTGGACGCGCACCGATCTCGCGATGCCGCTGTCCGACGGCTCGACGGCGCTGGCCTACGACGACGCACAGCTCGCGGCCATCGATCTGTCGCGCGGCACGGGTGATCTCCCGGGGTGGGCTGCCGCATACGACGCCCCGTCGCTCCGAGCGTTGTTCGCAGCGTACAGTGACGTGAACGAGGAGCGACTATGGGAGCACCTCTCGTATTTCCTCGGGCGCGTCGTACCGGTCGCGGCGAGCGCCGGGGTGCGCATGGCGATTCACCCGGACGATCCGCCCTGGTCGATCTTCGGCCTGCCGCGAATCATCACAAACGCGGCGGCGCTCGAGCGCGTGACGCAGATCGTCGACCATCCCGCGAACGGCGTCACCGTGTGCACCGGATCGCTCGGCGCCGATGAACGCAACGATCTGCCGGCGATCGTCCGGCAGCTCGGCGCGCGCGATCGCCTCAACTTCATGCATTGCCGAAATGTTCGGCGCACGGGGCCGCGGAGCTTCCACGAAAGTCCGCATCCGTCGGCGTTCGGAAGCGTGGATCTCTTCGAGGTGATGCGTGCGCTGCACGACGCCGGCTATACCGGACCGATGCGTCCGGATCACGGACGGATGATCTGGGGCGAGCGTGGCCGCCCGGGGTATGGCCTGTACGATCGCGCCCTCGGTGCCATGTACCTGCAGGGCCTCTGGGAGGGATTGTCCCGATCATGAAATTCAAATACGCACCAACGTGTGTCATCATCGGCGCTATCGGCGCTGTTTGCGCCATCGCGGCATGCGGTGCCTCGCACGCAGCCTCGTCGTCGAGCGCTGCAATGCCGGCAGCCGCGCGCGCGGCCGCGCCGCTCGTCTCGCTCTGGCGAGCCGATAATCTCGCGCGTGCCCGGGAGCGGCTCGCCCATGGGGATGCTGCGCTGCGGCCGGCGTACGACGCCCTCCTGAGCGCCGCGAATGAAGCGCTCGCCGCGGGTCCATTCAGCGTGATGGACAAGCAGCGAACGCCGCCGAGCGGAGACAAGCATGACTACATGAGCCTTGCCCCGTACTGGTGGCCCGACAGCACCAAGCCCGAAGGCCTGCCGTTCATCCGCCGCGACGGCGACGTGAACCCCGAGAGCCGCAGGGACACCGACAGCCCGCGCTTCGGCCAGATGTCGAACGCGGCCGAGACGCTCGCGCTGGCGTACTATTTCTCCAATGACCCGCGCTACGCGCGGCGCGCCGGCTTGATCCTCCGCACGTGGTTCCTCAACCCGGCCACGCGCATGAACCCGAACCTTCGGTTCGCACAGGCGATTCCCGGCGTCACGGAGGGTAGAGGGATCGGTATCATCGACACCCGCGACATGACGTCGATCGTCGACGACGTCGCCTTGCTCCGCGGCGCTCCCGGCTGGAGCGTGGACGACGAGCGGGCGATGCGCGACTGGTGCCGCACGTATCTGTCCTGGCTGCAGACGAGCGTGCAAGGGCGGGAAGAAGCGGCGGCGAAGAACAATCACGGCACGTGGTACGATGCGCAGACGGCATCGCTGGCGTTGTTCGTCGGCGATACCTCTCTCGCGCGCCATGTGATCGGCGTCAGCGCCAAAGCCCGTCTCGCGGCGCAGATCGCGCCCGACGGAAAACAGCCGGAAGAACTCGCGCGCACGCGCCCGCTGCACTACAGCCTGTTCAACCTCGAGCCGTTCGGCCGCCTCGCCGAGCTCGGACGACACGTCGGGGTCGACCTCTGGCACTACGACGCGCCCACCGGAGCCAGTCTCCACCGCGCGATCGCCTTCGTCGCCCCGTATTTCGCCCCGGCGGCAAAGTGGCCCGGGCCCGAGATCACACCGGCGAACCCTGAGGATTTTCTAAAGACGATCCGGCAGGCCGCCGAGGCGTATCACGATCCATCGCTCGATGCGGCGATCCACGCCATGCGGCCGATCGCCCTGTCCACCGACCGCTCGCGTCTACTCTATCCGGCCACCTCCGAGGTTCGGCAATCGACCGCCGTGCCCCCCGCCGATCTGCGGGCCGTCGAAGCGCATGCGATGCAGTACGCGGCGCACCAGTTGCGCGAGAGCGCCGAGCAGCTCGATCCGGCCGCCGGATACCCGCGCAGCACGAGGCCGGACGGCTCGTGGGAGCTCGCCCCGGCGACGTCGTGGACGAGCGGATTCTTCGCCGGATCGCTGTGGAAAATGTACGCCGCGACCCACGACACCGCGTGGCGGCGCCTGGCTGAGCGTTGGACGAACGGCCTCGCGGGCAACGACACGCGGACCGACACGCACGATCTCGGCTTTCTGATCTTCACGAGCTTTGGCGCAGGGTACCGGCTCACTGGCAACCCGTGGTACCGAGCCGTGATCGATAGCGCGAGCCGCGCTCTGGCGACGCGGTTCAGCGACCGTGTTGGCGCGATCAAGTCGTGGGACACCGAGCAGGCGAACGACCGCCGGCGGTCGTGGCGCTATCCCGTGATCATCGACAACATGATGAATCTCGAAATGTTGTTCTGGGCGGCGGCGCACGGCGGCGATGCACGGTGGCAAACCATCGCCGAGCGGCACGCGTTGACCTCGGCCCGCGCGCACGTGCGCGACGACGGCAGCACGGCGCACGTGGCGCTGTTCGATCCGGCCACCGGCGACTTGCTCGGGCGTGCGACATGGCAAGGCTACTCGGACAGTTCGGTTTGGGCGCGCGGGCAGGCTTGGGCGATCTACGGCTTCACGTCGGCCTACGAGGCCACGCGCCGGCCGGAGTTGTTGGCCACGGCACGGCGAGTAGCAGACTGGTACGTGGACCATCTGCCCCCGGACGGCGTGCCCTTTTGGGACTTCAGCGATCCAGCCGTGCCCAATGCCCTCCGCGATGCCTCGGCAGCGGCGGTCGCTGCTGCGGGCCTGCTCAGCCTGGCCGGCGACGCTGGCGGGACGGACTCGGCGCGCTATGGAGCGGCTGCTGAGCGCGGCTTGCGCACCCTCAGCAGTCGTTATTTGACCGAGCGGACTGCGAACCGAGCGGTGCTGGCGCACTCGGTCGGCGGGTTGCCTCAAAAGGCGGAAGTGGATGTGGGGATTGTGTATGCCGACTACTACTTCATCGAGGCTTTGATGAAGGACGGCGCGGTGCGGGCTGCGGGCGGGGCGGTGGGGCGCCCGTAAGAGTTTGGGGGCGGATATTGACAATATCAATCCTTCCGCCGTAGCGTATTTGTTCGGGAAACGAACAAACACCCTCACGCCCCCATCCGTTGAGTCCCGACCTCTCATCGAACGCCCCGTTGTACATCCAGGTCGCCGCCGATCTCCGCAGTAAGATCGCGTCCGGCCGCATACCCGTGGGCACGCAGGTGCCACCGCACCGCCAGTTGGCGGAGCAGTACGGCGTGTCGGTGGTCACGATCAACAAGGCCTTGGCCGGGCTCGTGAGCGAGGGCGTGTTGCACAGCCGCGTGGGGCGCGGGACCTTCGTTGCCGTACGGCCGGCGCCCGGTGCGGATGCCGGCCGCGCGACTCCGGCGCACGCCGAACGGATGCTCGGTTTCGTGCTGCGCGACTTGAGCAGTCCGTTCTTCTCGCTCGTCGCCCACGCGGCGCAGCAGCGCGCCGACGAGTTGGGCTGGGGACTGTTGTTCTCTTCGAGCTCGAACCGGCTGGATCGCGAGGACGAGCAGATCCAGCGCTTTCGCGAGCTCGGCGCTCAGGGGCTGATCATCGTGTCGATGAACCGGACCTACCGGCTCACCGACTCGGTGCGGGCGCTGCACGACTCGGGCTTTCCCTACGTGATGGTCTCGTACACGGAGGGCGACGACACCTCGTTCATCGGGCTCGACCTCGACCGCGCGGGATATCTGGTCGGACGCCATCTCGTGGCGCTCGGCAAGACGACGTTCGGGTACATCGGCGACAAGTTCGGCAGCCCGTTGGCGGAGACGCGCATTGCCGGGTATCGGCGCGCGGTTGAGGAGGAGGGGTTCTTCGTCGATCCCGCGTTCACCTTCGAGTATCCGCTCGAGGGCGAATGGAACGACTATCGGTCGGGATACGCGGTGGGCGAGCACATGGCGCGGCTCCCCACGAAGCCCGAAGCGATGTTCGTGTTCAACGACATCGGCGCGATCGGGTTCGAGGAAGCGCTGCTGGAGAACCGGGTCCGCGTGCCGGGTGACATCGCCGTCGTGGGTCTGGACGACATCGAGCTCGCGGCGCGTGCCCGCGTGCCGTTGACGACGATCCGGCAGCCGACCGACCGGATCGGCGCGCTCGCCGTCGATACGCTGCTCGCCCGATTGGGCGGCGAACGGCCGCCGGTGCGCCAGCTGCTGGCGCCAGAGCTGATCGTGCGGCAGTCGTGCGGCGCCGCCGGCGACGAGCCGTCCGCGTGGTCCCAGTCTCGGGTCCGCGTGCTCCGGTCGCTCAAGGAGCGGGCGGCGATGGGCGAGCAGTGATGATGATGATTCACAGATGTAAAAACCATTATTCTGGAGATCCGACATGAGGTGGGCGAATCGATTTCTGCTGGTCGCCTCGCTGTTGTTCCTGCCCGCGGCCGTGCAGGCGCAGACGGGCCGGGTGACCGGCACGGTGACGGACAGCTCGACGGGGCAGCCGGTCTCCGGCGCCGACGTCACGATCACCGGCACGCGCCTCGGCGCCTCGACCGGCGTCGACGGGCAGTTCGTCATCGGCGGCGTCCCGGCCGGAACGCAACAGGTGAGTGTGAAGCGCATCGGCTTCGCGCCGCAGGCCAAGTCGGTGGTCGTTTCGGCCGGTGGCACCGTCGCCGTGACCTTCCAGTTGCGACCGCGGTCGGTCCAGCTCGACGCCGTGGTGTCGGTCGGCTACGGCACGCAAAGCCGCCGCGACGTGACCGGCTCGGTCGCGACGGTGACCACCGAAGCGCTCCAGAAAGCCCCGATCGCCACCGTCGACCAGCTGCTGCAGGGCACGTCGCCCGGCGTGCAGGTGACCACGGCGTCCAGCGCGCCGGGCGGCGCGCTGTCGATCCGCATCCGAGGCGCGGCGTCCATCACCGGCAACTCAGAGCCACTCTACGTCATCGACGGCTTTCCGATCGAGAACGACATCGAAGGCTCATCGGCCGGCAACGCCGGACGTTCGCAGACGACTCCGCCCAATCCCCTCGTCACGCTCAACCCGAGCGACATCGAGTCGATCACGATCCTCAAGGACGCATCAGCCACCGCGATCTACGGTGCGCGCGGCGCGAATGGCGTCGTGATCATCACGACGCGGCAGGGCACCGGCACGCAACCCGTGTTCAGCATCGAATCGTACGTTGGCGAGCAGAGCGTGGCCAAGCGCTACGATCTGCTCAACGCCAAGCAGTACATGGATTATGCGAACACGTACGGCCAGAACTCGGGCACGGCATTCACGCCGTTCCCCGACAGTGTCTACAACGCGATCCTGGCCAGCGGCATCAACACCGACTGGCAAGACCAGGTCTTCCGGAGCGCGCCCGTGCGCAACCTGCAGGTGGGCGTTCGCGGTGCCACGGCGTCGGCATCACCGACGCGCTACGCGCTGTCCGGAGGCGTGTTCGACCAGCAGGGCATCGTCGTGGGATCCGGCATCCGCCGCTACTCGGTGCGGGCGAATCTCGACCAGTCCATCGGCTCGCGCATCGAGCTCGGCGGCAATCTCTCCGCCGCACAGGCGCGCACCAAGTCGACGCCGACGCAGGGACAGCAGAACGGCAACGCCGGCGCCGTGAGCGCCGCGCTGCAGTACGTGCCCATCCTTCCGGTGCGTCGCGCCAACGGCACGTATTCGTACATCTTCACCGATCTCAACGCGTACAACTCGCTGCTCGACGCCCCGCAGACCGACAACCCGATGGCGCTGGCGAACGAGGTCATCGACAGCCTGAGCGACACGCGGCTGCTCGGCAACTTCTTCGGCCAGGCCGATCTGCTGCCCAGTCTGCGCCTCCGCGTCACGTTGGGTGCGGACTACGCCAACCGCTGGCGCGACACCTACTACCCGACGACCACGCTCCGTGGCTCCCAGGTCAACGGACAGGCGATCCGCGGCACGAGCAACACGGCGTCATGGCTCAACGAGAACACGCTGACGTACGACAAGACCTTCGGCACGCAGCACATGACGCTCCTCGGCGGCTACACGCGGCAGTCGACGACGGTCGACGGGTCGTCGATGAGCAACAGCAACTTCGTCAGCGACATCACCGGCTACTTCGACATCGGCGCCGGCACGCAGGAAGGCGGACCCACAGTCTCCTCGACCAGCCGCACGCAGACGCTCGAGTCGTACCTGAGCCGCTTGAACTACTCGCTGCTCGACAAGTATCTGCTCACGCTCACCTATCGCGCGGACGGCTCGTCGCGCTTCGCGGTGAACAAGAAGTGGGGCTCGTTCCCGTCGGCGGCGGTGGCGTGGCGCGCGTCGTCAGAGTCGTGGCTGCAGCAGTTCAAGCCGCTCACCGATCTCAAGTTCCGCGTGTCGTACGGTCTCGTCGGCAATCCGTCAATCCGTCCGTACCAGTCGCTCGCGCAGCTCAACAACCAGACGTACAGCTTCGGCGGCAGTCCGCAGTCCGGTTACTACACCCAGGTGGTCGGTAACCCGAATCTCACGTGGGAGACGACGCACGAGTTCGACGGCGGCGTGGACATGGCACTGTGGGATCGCCTGAGCATCACGGCCGACTATTACAACAAGCGCACGAGCAACCTGCTGCTGCAGGTGAACCTGCCGTACGAGACCGGGTTCGAGAGCGCGCTGGCCAATGTCGGCTCGATCCAGAACCGCGGCGTCGAGTTGGGGGTCGACTTCGACGTTCTCGCGGCCCATAGGACCGGCAACTTCGGCTGGCACTCCAACGTGAGCCTGGCCAAGAATCAGAACAAGGTGCTGGACCTCGGCGGCCAACAGCAGATCTTCGCGGACCTGCTCACCACCGACTACAACCTGCCCGGCACGCTCATCCAGGTCGGCCAGCCGCTCGGCGTGTTCTACGGCTTCAAGAGCGCCGGCGTGATTCGCGACTCGGCCGAGGCGGCGGCGATCACCTGGAAGAATTTCAACAACAGCGCGTTCACGCCCGGCCACATGAAGATTCTCGACACCGACGGCGACGGCGTGATCACGCTGAACGACCGCACGGTGGTCGGCGATCCGACGCCGGACTTCACGTACGGCTGGACGAACACCTTCGACTGGCGGGGCTTCGAGGTCACCGGCTTGCTCCAGGGTCAGCACGGCGGCAAGGTGCTCAACGTGAACCGGATCCGCACCGAGAGCTCGCCGCGCGCGAACATCTCGGCGGAACGCTACTTCAATGCGTGGAGTCCGACGAATCCGGATGCCAAGTATCCGGTGATCGGCGAAAATCCCGACCAGGTCGGGACCAACAACTTCACCGACAACCTGCTGGAGAGCGGATCGTACCTGCGACTCCGAACGATCTCGGTGTCGTACGGAATTCCGCAGCGGCTCCTCGGCCGAACCGGAGCGTCGTCGGCCCGCGTGTACCTCACGGGCACGAATCTGTTCACGGCGACCAATTACAGCGGGTTCGATCCGGACGTGAGCTCCGAGTCCGTGGGCAACACGAACCGCGGCGTCGACATCGGCGCCTATCCGCTGGCGCGCACGATCACGGCCGGTTTCAGCTTCAACTACTGAGGATGACCATGACATCGACTCCATTCGTCATCCGATATCTTCGGACGGCGCTGCTGGTGCCCGCGATGGCGATCGCCGCCACGGCCTGCCAGGACAAGTCGTTTCTCACCGAGAAGCCGGCGGACTTCGTCTCGCCGAACAACTTCTATCAGACCGCGAACGACGCCAATTCGGCGCTCACCGCCGCCTATGCCACGTTCGTCGACCTTCCGTCGCCCATCGGCAACTCGAACTACTTTGGGCGCGATCTGTTCATGCTCATCGAGTATCCCACCGAGGTGTCGACGAGCCGGCTGAGCGCCGCGAACGAGCGCAGCATGATCGGCGACTATCACACGCAGTTCTCGTCGTCGCATTCGTATCTGCCGGCGGTTTGGGAAGCCGCGTACTTCGGTATCAACCGCGCGAATGCCGTGATCGACCGCGTGCCGGCCATCAACATGGACGCGGTGCAGCGCGACCAGATCGTGGCGCAGGCCAAGTTCCTGCGCGCCATGCACTACTATTTTCTCGCCGGGCTGTTCGGCGGCGTGCCGCTCAAGCTCACGGAGACGACCGCCATCGGCGGAGAAAACCTTCCTCGCGCCACCGCGGCCGACACGTGGGCGCAGATCGAGAAGGATCTCACCGAGGCCGCGGCGGTGCTGCCCGCGAGCTGGCCGGCCACTGACTTCGGCCGAGCCACCAAGGGCGCTGCCCTCACGTTGCTCGGCAAGGCGTATCTCCAAGCGGCGGCGACCGGCGCCGGCGCCGCATCGGACTATCAGAAGGCCGCGGACGCGTTCCGTAGCGTGACCAGCCTCGGCTACGCGCTCGATCCAAACTATGCCAGCCTGTTCGACGGGTCGAACGAGCAGAGCCGGGAGATCATCTGGTCGATGCAGAACGTGCGCGTTACCGGCGCGGGCAGCTATCTCGACCAATGGTTCGCGCCGATCACGTCGCCGCCGATCTATCAGGCTGGTGCGCAGAACCAGTTCCAGGCCGAACGTCCGTTCTACGATTCATATAACCCGACCGACATCCGCAAAGCCGGCACCTGGTTGACGTCGTTCAGCAGCAACGGCAAAACCATCACGTGGGCGTGGACATCGGGCATTCAATCATCGAGCCAGTACGGATCGACCGGTCCGGTGCCGCGCAAGTATCTCGACTTCGATGCGCCGACGAATGGCGCCGGCGGCATCGATTATCCCTACCTGCGCTACGCCGACGTGCTGCTCGGTCTCGCCGAGGCGATCGACGCGACCACAGGTCCCACGGCCGAAGCGTACGCCGACATCAACCTCGTGCGAGCCCGGGCCAAGATTCCGAACCTCACGGCGGGTTTGAGCCAGGGCGCGTTTCGCGACAGCGTGTTCCTCGAGCGGCGCTACGAGTTCGCCATGGAGGGCCATGGCGTCTTCGACAGCCGTCGCAACTGGACATGGGCCAAACAGCGCGTCGAAGACAACATGGCGCAAATGAAGACGCTCAACAAAAGCCCGTTCACGAGCAGCGTCGAGAAGTTCGACGCCCGTCCGATTCCCGACAAGTGGAAGCTCTACCCGATTCCGGCGCTCGCCTGTCAGCTCAATCCGCTGCTGTCGCAGAATCCCGGGTGGGAGGACGGCATCTGTAACGGCACCGCGCCATGACCCTGCTGCAATCACTAGTCTGTTCGCTCCTGGTCGCCGGCCTTGCGCCGGCGGCCAGCGGGCAGCAGCCCGTTGGCCCCGGCGTGTTCGCGCTGCGCCCGGAGGCGCTGGTCGAGTCGCGCGCGCTCGTTCGCAAACACGCTCCGGCCGTCGAGCCAGCGCTCGCCCATCTGCTTCACGACGCGAATGTGGATCTCACGGCGCCGCTCGTTGCGGTCACCGATAAGCATACGCTCATGCCGCCGAGTGGGAACAAGCATGATTATTTCAGCTTGAGCCCATATTGGTGGCCGGACAGCACGAAGCCGAACGGTCTGCCCTACATCCGCCGCGACGGTGTGACGAATCCCGAAAGCAAGCGCGATCTCGATCAGCCGCGCGTGGCCGCGATGGGCGAGCACGTTCGCGACCTGTCGCTGGCCTACTATCTCACCGGCAACGAGACGTACGCGGCGCGTGCCGCACAGCAGCTTCGCACGTGGTTCCTCGATTCGGCGACGAAAATGACGCCGCACCTGCACTACGCGCAGCTCGTGCGCGGCAATCCCAACGAACGCGGAAGCGGCATCGTCGACACACGGTGGTTCATCGAAGCCGTGGATGCGGTGGGCCTGCTTCGCGGTTCGTCGCACTGGAGCGCCGCCGACCAGCAGGCGATGCAAGCCTGGATGTCCGCGTACCTCGATTGGCTGCTGACCAGCCCCAACGGCAAGCACGAGCACGACGCAAAGAACAACCACGGCTCGTGGTACGCCGCGCAGACCGCGACCATCGCGATGTTCGTGGGTGACACGGCGCGCGCACGCCAGATCGCGAGCGACGCAAAGGCGCGCATCGGCTGGCAGGTCACCACGACCGGCGAACAGCCGATCGAGCTCGAACGCACGAAGTCGATGCATTACAGCGGCTTCAACGTCGAAGCGCTGTCGCGTCTGGCCGAGGTCGGCCGCCGGGTGGGCGTGGACCTGTGGCATTATCAGGCGCCGCAAGGCGGCAGCCTTCAGAAAGCAATCGACCACCTGGCCAAGTACGTCGCGGATCCCACGGCGTGGCCGGGACAGGAAATCTCGTCCGTGGCGCTCGACGAGATGCTGATTCATTTGCGCCGCGCCAACACCGTGTACGGCGGAACGACGTATCGCGCCGTGCTCGACGCTCTCCCGCAGAACGTCGTCCGGTCCGATCTGAGCGCGTTGCTGTACCCATGACACGATCATTCGCCAGCCGGGCTCCTGCCGTCGTCGGTGCCGCGCTGTTGCTGTTCGCGCATCCGCGGTCGGCCGCCGCGCAGATGCACCCGAGCGTCTTTCTCACCAAGCAGGACGTCGAGGCCGTTCGAGCGGCCGGCACGAAATACCCGCTGCTGACACGGTCGCTCGACAAGGCGAAGGCGACTGTGGACTCGGCGCTTGCGCATCCCATGGACGTGCCACAGCCGGGAGAGGCCGGTGGCTATGCGCACGAGCGGCACATGCGGAACTACCGCGAGATGCAGGTCGCGGGCGAACTGTTCCAGATCACCGGCAACGCCAAGTACGCGGCGTTCGTGCGCGACATGCTCGACAAGTACGCAGTGCTCTATCCCACGCTCGGCGCGAACCCGCACGCCAAGGATCAGGCGCCCGGAAAGCTCTTTCACCAATCGCTGAACGAGGCCAACTGGCTCGTCGGTGCGGCGATCGCGTATGACTGCGTCTACGACTGGCTGAAGCCGGTCGAGCGTGCGCGGTTCGAGAAGGACGTCTTCCGTCCCATGGCCGACTGGCTGTCGGTCGACCAGGCGAAGGAGTTCGATCGGATCCACAATCACGGCACATGGGCGACGGCGGCCGTCGGCATGATTGGGTACGTCATGCACGACACGTCGTACGTCAATCGCGCCCTCTATGGCACGAAGCGCAACAAGACCGGCGGCTTCCTGCGGCAGCTCGATCTGCTGTTCTCGCCCGACGGCTATTACATGGAAGGGCCGTACTACATTCGGTACGCGCTGCTGCCGTTCTATCAATTCGCCGCGGCAATCGATCATGATTCGCCGAACCTGCACATCTACGACTACCGTGACGGCATCCTGAAGAAAGGACTGTACGCGGCGCTGGCGACGACTTATCCGAATGGCGTATTCGCGCCGATCAACGACGGCTCGCGGTCCATGAACGTGACGTCGCCCGAGGTCGTGCTGGCGCTCGACCTCGCGTACGGACACTACGGCCCGGACACGAACCTCCTCGCCGAAGCGGCGATCCAGGGCGACGTCATCCCCACCCGCGGCGGAGTCGAGATCGCGCGAGATCTCGCGGCGCGCCGCACGCCGCCAAAGGCCGTGTGGGCGAGCACCGAGTTCGTGGATGGACCGACGGGCACCAACGGCGGTCTGGGGATTCTGCGTACCGGCGCCGGGCAGAGCGCGACCATGCTGCTCATGAAGTACGGCGTCCACGGCCAGGGTCACGGACACTTCGACAAGCTGCACTTCATTTTCTTCGACGACAGCAACCCGGTGGTGCCCGACTACGGCTTCGCGCGCTGGATCAACATCGAGCCGAAGTACGGCGGCCGATATCTGCCCGAGAACGACAGCTACGCCAAGCAGACGATCGCGCACAATACGGTGGTCGTCGACGAGATGACGCAGAGCGGCGGAAACTATCAGACCGACGAGGCGAAATCGGCGCAGCGTCACTACTTCGACGCATCGGACCCGTCGGTGCAGGTCATGAGCGCCAAGGCCGACGGCTTCTATGCCGGTGTAGGCATGCAGCGCACGATGTTCCTCATCCGTGATGCGCGCCTGCCCGATCCAGTCGTGGTCGATCTCTACCGGCTGACGAGCGCGGCGACCCACACGTACGACTATCCGATTCATTTTCGCGGCCAGCTCATCGCCACGAACGTGAAGTACGATGCGCACGCGGCGGACCAGCGCGCGCTCGGAACCAAATCCGGGTACCAGCATATTTGGAACGAGGCGTCGGGACCGGTCGACAGCGTCGCGCAGATGACGTGGCTCGACGGCCATCGCTATTACACGGTGACCACCGCCGCCGGCGCCGGCGCGCAGGCGATCTTCGGACGCACGGGAGCCGGCGATCCGAACTTCAATCTGCTGTCCGAGCCGCTGATGATCGTCCGCCGGCAGAGCGGCGATGAGCTCTTTGCGTCCGTCATCGAGCCGCATGGCTACTTCAGCGAGCTCGAAGAGCGATCGCTCGACGCGCGCGGCGTGGTGCAGTCCGTTCGCGTGCTGGCGTCGACCGCGGAGGCGTCGGTGGTCGACGTGCGGGGCGCCGGCGGCCTGCATTGGATCGTGATGACGACCAACGGCCAGGCCTCGGCGACGGCGCATCACACGGTGACCGTGAATGGCGAGACCTACCAGTGGACTGGCAACTTCGCCGTGACCGGCGTACAAAAATAGCCTCTCACTTCTCGAACTCATGAACCAACGTCGATAAATGCAAACAGATCTGAAGGGCAAGACGGCGATCGTCACCGGCGGAGCGCGCGACATTGGTCGCGCGGTGTCGCTGGAGCTCGCTCGGTCGGGTGCGGCGGTCGTCGTCAACTACCATGCGAGCGGCAACCGCGCCGAGTCGCTGGTCAAAGAGATCACGGCAGCCGGCGGCCGGGCCGTGGCCGTCCAGGCCGACGTCACGAAGAGCAGCGACGTCGACCGCCTCCTCGCCGAATCGCGCTACGCGTTCGGCGACCGCATCGACGTGCTGGTGAACAATTCCGGCGGTCTCATTGCACGGAAGACGATCGCCGACATGGACGAAGCCTTCTTCGACAGCGTGATGGACCTCAACTTCAAGAGCGTATTCCTCGTCACGAAAGCAACCGTCCCTTTCATGCCCGAGAGCAGCGCGATCGTCAACCTGTCGTCGCTCGCCGCGCGCGACGGCGGCGGCCCGGGCAGCGCGATCTACGCCGCGGCCAAGGGTGCGGTGCTCACACTCACCCGCGGGCTCGCCAAAGAGCTCGCGTCGAAAAAGATTCGCGTCAACTGCGTGTCGCCGGGGATGATCGACACCACTTTCCACGATACGTTCACCAAGCCCGAGGCGCGCAAGGCCACGGCGGCGCGCACCGCGGTCGGCCGCGAGGGCCGGCCCCAGGACGTCGCCAACGCGGTCGTGTTCCTCGCGTCCGATGCGTCGGCGTATCTTTCGGGTGAATCGATCGAGATCAACGGCGGACTCTATTTTGTCTGATCCGTTCGTGCACGGCGCGTCCACGCCGTGGGAGCAGACGGGCGAAGGGATTCGTCGTCAGATCCTTGCCCACGCACCCGATCTCATGATGGTACGCGTCGACTTCGAGCCGGGCGCGGTCGGGGCCGTGCACCATCACCCGCATCGACAAGTCACCTACGTGGCGTCGGGACGCTTCGAGATCACAGTGGGCGCCGAGCGCCGGGAACTCGACGCCGGCGACAGCTTCTTCGCCGCCGCCGACGTGCCGCACGGCGTTCGCGCCACCCATGCGGGAACGCTCATCGACGTGTTCACGCCGATGCGGCGCGACTTTCTGCCGCCCGCGTGACGACCGTGACGACCGTGACGACGATGGTAACGAGGAAGCGGGTGGGGAACGTTCGATGGTTGATCATCAGCATGATCTGCATGCTGACGATCATCAATTACATCGACCGCCAGACGCTTTCCGTGCTCGCGCCAACGATCCGGGAGACGTTCCGGATGTCGAACGAGGCGTACTCGGCGATCGTCACCACGTTCCTGCTGGGCTACACGCTGTCGCAGGCGATGTCCGGACGGTTGCTCGACCGCATCGGCACGCGCACGGGGTTCATGTTGTTCGTCGGTATCTGGACCGTCGCCTCAATGCTGCACTCCATTGCCGGCTCGGTGCTCGCCTTTGCCGCGTTCCGCTTTGTCCTCGGTGTGGGCGAGGCGGGGAACTGGCCCGGCGCCGCCAAGGTCGTCGCCGAGTGGTTTCCGATCCGCGAACGCGCCGTGGGCATGGCGATTTTCAACAGCGGATCGACGGTCGGCGCAGTACTCGCCCCTCCGATCATCGTGTGGGTGGCGCTCACGTTCGGCTGGCGGTACGCGTTCTTCATCGGTGCCGGACTGTCCGCGATCCTGATGGTCGTGTGGTACTTCTACTACCAAACGCCAGAGCGACAGCCGAATCTGTCGGCTGAAGAGCTGGCGTACATTCGCGCGGGACAAGGCGCCGACGAAGCGCCGGACGCGCCGGCGCGGCCGTGGCTGTCGCTCTTTCGCTACCGTCAGGTGTGGGCCGTCGTTGCCGCGCGTTTTTTTACGGATCCCATCTGGTGGTTCCTCATTTCCTGGCTGCCGAACTACCTGAAGAGTGAGCGAGGGTTCACGCTGCAGCTCATCGGCCTGCTCGCCTGGATTCCGTTCCTCTTTGCCGACATCGGCACATTGTCAGGCGGAGCGGCGTCGAGCCTGCTCATCAAGCGCGGCTGGACGGTGAACGCGGCCCGCAAGCTGGTGCTCCTCGCCAGCATGGCGCTCGTTCCACTCGGCGTGATTCTGATCGTGTCGACGAAAAGCGATACGGCGGCCATCGCCGGCATCAGCGCCATCGCGTTCGGGTTCCAGGGTTGGATTGCCAACATCCACACCATTCCATCTGACTGCTTTCCGAAGCAAGACGTCGGCTCGGTATTCGGGATCGGCGGCACGGCGGCCGGTATCGCGAGCATGCTGTTTACCCTGCTGATCGGCTACATCGTCGATCATTTTTCGTACACACCGGTCTACGTCATCGTCGGTGTCATGGGGCCGCTGGGCGCCGCGCTGTTTCTGCTCATCATGGGGCGCATTGAACGAGTGCCCGAGACGCGCCACCTTTGATGAGCACTTACCGGCAGTGACGGTGCGGCGGGGCGAGCGCGGCCCGGCGGCATTGTGCCTGCGTTCGTCGCCCCGGCGCGCACAGGAGCGTCATGCCAAAGCTCGCCATGACCGCCATTCCCTTGTCACCTTCGTCACCGTCGACGTCGCCGCTGCAGGCGACAGACGGCCGGCCGGTACGCGTGGTGCACCTGGCGGCGGAGCTCGCGCCATTCGCCCGGAGCGGCGGACTCGGCGAAGCGGTGAACAGTCTGGCCAGGTATCAGGCCGCGTCAGGGCTGTGGACGGCGATCGTGATGCCTCTGTACGACGCGGTGCGCGCGACAGGCGCCAACATCGAGCCGGTGGGCTCGGCGTTTCACGTGCGCGTCGGCCCACGATCCGAGGAAGTTCGGCTCTGGCGATTCATCGCCGAGCCGGGTCATCCGCTCGAGGCGACGCGAGTCTACTTCATTGAATGCGAGCAGTACTTTGCCCGGCCGTACATCTACGGACCGCCGGGGTCTGACTTCGTCGACAACGCGCGGCGGTACGCGTGCTTCACCGTGGCGGCGCTCGCCGCCTTGCCCGTGATCGCCGGGCCGGAGCCGGTGCTGCTCCACGCGCACGACTGGCAGGCGGCGCTCGCGCCGGTGTACCTGCGCACGCGCTTCGCGCAGGACGAGGCGTACCGGCGCGTGAAGACCGTGCTCACCGTACACAACGCGGGCTTTCAAGGGCACTTCCCGGCCGCGACGATGGCGGATCTCGGCTTGCCGGCGGCGCTCTACAACTGGCGGCAGCTCGAGTGGTACGGCCGCGTGAATCTGCTCAAGGGCGGGCTCGTGTTCGCGGACGCGGTGACGACCGTGAGCGCGACGCACGCGCACGAGTTGCGCACCGGAGCCGGCGGATTCGGGTTGGACGGCGTGTTCGTCTCGCTCAAGGACCGATTCGTCGGCATCGCGAATGGGATCGACCAGACCGTCTGGAATCCGGCGACCGATCCGTTGGTCGTGGCGAACTATTCGGCTGGCGCGCTCGGCGGGAAGATCGAATGCCGCGAGGCGTTGCAGCGCGAGATGGGGCTTCGTCCGACGGACGAGATGCCGATCGTGGCGATGAGCGCGCGGCTGGTGGCGCAAAAGGGGCTCGACCTCATTCTTGGCAACCCGAACTATTTCGCCTTCGACGCGCAGTTCATCTTTCTCGGCAGCGGCGAGCCGCGCTACGAGGAGGCGCTGGCGGCGATGGCGAGCCGGGCGCCGAACCGCATCGTCGTCGAGCTGCGATTCAGCGACGACCTGGAGCACCGGCTCCTGGCGGGGGCGGACATGTGTCTCATGCCGTCGCTGTATGAGCCGTGCGGACTCACGCAGATGCGGGCGCAGCGCTACGGCACCATTCCGATCGCGCGGCGTGTTGGCGGATTGGCCGACACGATCGAGGACGGCGTGACCGGCTTTCTGTTCGACGACTACACGCCGGAGGATTTCACGCGCGCGGTGATGCGGGCGATCGATCAGTTCGAGGAGCCCGACGGTTGGCTCGAGATGATACGCACGGCGATGTCGCGCGATTTCGGGTGGGAACAGTCGGCCGCGAAGTATCTGCACGTGTACGCCCGGGTGATGGGAACGGTAGTGCAGCACTAGGGGGCGGTGCGCCCGGTCACGCTTTCATTGGCTGCGCATGAGTCGGTCACATGTTTTTCGCGGAAATTCGAAGATCGTCGGAGTGGTGGCACGATCTTCGTCTATGCGCCTCGTACCGGGTCGGCGTGTGGGGAGGGACCGGGGCCGCAGATGAACGCGGTGCGCCGGTCAGTGCAGCACGATGGATTGCAGGTCGCAATTCAGGATGGGCCCGGGGCATCTGTCCGAGGGGAACATCATGGGCTTGCAATTCATCTTGCGCGCGTCGAACGCCGCACGCGTGATTCTCGTCGCCGCAGCCGCACAGTCCGTGGCCGGGGCTCAAGTCGTCATCAAAGGACTCTTGTATGACGACGCGAATGGAACGTTGCTGCGCGGAACGGTCATGCTCGTCGATCCGTCGACCGACGGGCCCATCGTCCACACGACGACGGATTCCGCGGGGCAGTTCCGGCTGACGACGTCGGCGGGGACTTTCCAGATCGCCGCGGTGCGTCCGGGCTACGGGTCGGTGTTGTCGGCGCCGGTCACGGCACAGAACGGGGAATCGTTCACGGTCCGGATTCCGATCGCCGCCGAGGGCGACCCGCACCATCGGATCGCGGTCGTCGAGCATGTCAGGCCGCCGCGGCCCGTGGCGCAATTGGCGACAGGCGTGACGCCGGACGGGATGATCGCCGGAGACGCCGAGCGGTTGGCGACGCGCCGGGCGGTCGGAACGGGCCTTCAATACGATCGGACGAGTATCGACAAGTCGAACGCCAGGACGCTGGGTGAGTTTCTCCAGAGCGTCTCCGGGCTGTCGGTTCGCGACCCGGCGTCGACGTCGAGCATGGAGATGACGCGAAACACGGGGATGTCGGCCCTCTCGCCGCGGGCCGTACCCGGGGCCGCCTGCCACGTGGGGTGGTTCGTGGATGGACATCGGATGGATCTTCCGGGAAAGATCGATCCGATCACGGACGGGCTCGGTACGATGCCGCTCGATGACATTGCGGCGATCGAGGTATTTCGTGGGCTGGCGGAGATGCCGCCCGAGTTCGCTGACCCGGAACTACGCTGTGGTGCGGTGGCGATCTGGACGAAGCATGGGTGAGCCCGTTGACACGGCTCCGATTGTCAATAAATTCAAGGGGCTACGGTTTTTTGGCCTTCGATTGATAGGCCTCGTGTAGCACTGAAATCGGCGAACTGCGCGCCGACACTTATGGGCCTGCATGACGCAGGGGCCTGCTCCGGCCGATGCACTCGAGCGAGTGCCGCGGCTCCCGACAAGCAACGCAGGACAATTCGACGGCCTATCCTGAGCGAATCGAAGTCATTCGACTCGACTCGGCGAAGGGATAGGCCGCGCCATGGGTCCCCGTTCGCGCAGCAGCGGCGAACGCACCCGGCGATGGCGGATGGATACCGGCTCCGGTTGGAGCGTCAGGTCCACCCGCGTTTTGCTTGGTAGACGTCGTGTCCAGTATCAGCAACCAGTAGCCAGTTACCGCACTCAAATGCCCCGCACAACCCCGCTCGAGCAGTATCGGAATATCGGCATCATGGCCCACATCGATGCCGGTA
>Ga0157370_10002777_pt1 | contig 20924 bp, 12 predicted proteins | sample C35metaG_FD_113463 | JGI IMG/M metagenome (GOLD analysis project Ga0157370, IMG submission 113463) | Corn rhizosphere microbial communities from Kellogg Biological Station, Michigan, USA - C3-5 metaG | ecosystem: Host-associated > Plants > Roots > Rhizosphere > Soil | place: USA: Michigan...
ACGGTATAATCCTCAACGTTTTCCGCATACCCTTCAGTGCCGAAGTGGCGAAATCGGTAGACGCAGTTGATTCAAAATCAACCGCCGCGAGGCGTGCCGGTTCGATTCCGGCCTTCGGCACCAGGTATGCAAATTAAAGTCGCTCAAGGGCGGCTTTTTTTGTGTCTGGAATCCGGTGTCCACAAGGTTTTCTCGTCTTTTCACTCAACCTGATTCAATCAACATCAACCTACTGATACGGGTATATTGCGGTTCGATAATGTTTGTACCCATACAGAACCCTTGAAAGGATACTCATCATGCTCTGAGGGATTGACTTGCCTCCAGTCTTAGATACAACGAACAGTTAGTAATGTCGGTTTGTTTACCTTCACATTTTCCATTTCGCCACCATGCTGCAAACTCTGATGGCGTCTGATAATTCAGTGCTGAATGTGGACGACACTCGTTATAATCCTGCAGCCAGTCATTAATAATCTTACTGGCGTGAACAATATCGCTGAGCCTGTGCTCATTCACGCATTCATCACGAAAGCGTCCGTTATAAATCTCAATAAATCCGTTCTGCGTTGGCCTGCCTGAAGCGCAGCTCCACGCCATGCTCATAAGCCCACTTGTCAAGTACTCTGCATGTAAACTCCGGCCCTTGGTCAGTTCTTATCGTAGCCGGATAGCCGCGAAACAGCGCAATACTGTCCAGAATACGCGTGACCTGCATGCCTGAAATCCCAAAGGCAACAATGACAGTCAGGCATTCCTTTGTGAAGTCATCGACGCAGGTAAGGCACTTGATCCTGCGACCGGTGGCCAGTGCATCCATGACGAAATCCATTGACCAGGTCAGATTGGGCGTATCCGGGCGAAGCAGCGGAAGCCGCTCAGTCGCCAGACCCTTACAACGTCGTATGCGCTTCACACTTAGGCCGTTAAGGTGATAGATGCGGTAAACCCGCTTGTGATTAACGCAAAGACCTTCACGCCGCAGAAGCTGCCAGATACACAGGTAACCAAAGCGGCGGCGTTCAAGTGCCAGCTCTGTGATGCGCAGAGACAGCTGCGCGTCAGAAACCGGACTCTGAGCCGAATAACGGCAGGATAACAGGGACAGACCTGCAAGTCTGCAGGCACGACGTTGCGATAGACCCTAGCCTTGCACATGACTTCCACGGCTTCCCGCTTCTGGTCTGTCGTCAGTACTTTCGCCCAAGAGCCACCTGAAGCGCCTCCTTATCCAGCATGGCTTCAGCAAGCAGCTTCCTGAGTCTGGCGTTCTCTTTCTCAGGCGACTTCAGGCGCTTAACCTTAGGCACCTCCATACCGCCATACTTCTTACGCCATGTGCAAAACGTGGCGTCTGAAATGGCGTGATTACGGCAGAGCTCACGGGCAGAAACTCCGGCTGCGGCTTCGCAGAGAATACTGATGATCTGTTCGTCGGAAAAACGCTTCTTCATGGGGATGTTCTCATGTGGCTTATGAAGACATTACTAAACTAACGTCGCGGTATGTTAATGAACGGGGAGCAGATCAGAGTTACCATTAAGGAAAATGCTTTTTTCAATTACTATCTTTTAACAAAACTACATGAATGTTTAAAAAGCGTGACGCTTGCCCAAAACGAAGTTAAATTGAATTATACTTTAGGAGTATTTATAAATAAGAGATACTAAATGTCCAAAGATTCAGATCCGATCATCATTGACCTATTTCAACCGGATTTCTCGTATGCTGGGTCTCTTTTGCAAAGAGACGCGCTTGTTAGCCTGAAGGTTTTTGTTGCTGAACGGATTAAGGAGTTAGAGAGCATTGGTGAATCTGAAGAGGGAACGTCGGATTTCTTTTATCGCAGATTTCACCGAGCCGTTCTGATCGAAGGGGGGCGAGGCAGTGGCAAAACTACTTTTCTGCTAAAAGCACTGAAAGAGATGCAGTCTGAAAAAGGTTCTCATTTGTGCATCCTGCAAATGATTGATCCAACTCTGATTGAGACGAAAGATCATATCATCCTGGTTATCCTGCAGATGATAGATGGAGCGGTGGATAAAGCCGGTAACGATGGGCGTATGCAGGAGGAGCTGAATCAGGCTCGCGAAGCTTTATCGGATGGATTAGCCTTACTTGATGGTATAGGTCCGAAGGAGTCTTATGGAAATGAATGGGAAGACTCCAGTTGGGTGATGAGTGAAGGTCTGCGAAAAGCTAAAAAAGGACGCTTATTCGAGCAAAAGTTCAATTCATTTATCGAATGTGCGTTGAAAGTCCTTAAGAAAAAAGCTTTTGTCCTAGCCTTCGATGATGTGGATACCAATTTTAAACGCGGGCATATGATTCTGGAGACTATTCGAAAGTATCTGACCTCCCCGCATTTGTTCCTTGTACTTTCTGGCGATCTTGATCTTTATGGCAGACTTGTTCGTAAGGATATTTATGCAACCTTTGGCTCTGATGTTATGAAACATGATGAGCTAATTATTCCTACCGGTAAAAATAGCCTCTCTAATGCAACACTTGAGCTAGAAGAGCAATACCTTTTGAAGGTCCTGCCACCACAGTATCGAATTCCAATGCTGCCCCTTGGTGCACTAAAAGACACAGTAGAAATTCGTCCGAGCGAAAATGTAGAAAGTAAAAATTTGGAGGACTGGGTTTCTGAAAAAATTCGAATACAACTTCGAGAGAAGGAAAATGGTCAGCGCCATCCTTTCTTGAACGTAATTTTCGCAGAGCATCTGCGACTCGTGCTTGGGTACATGCGCGCGTTGCAGAATACAGCTGATGACCCGACAGTCAGTCGTAGAAAAGTTTTACAGGTATTCGATGCAAGACTTCGAGCGGCAGGTATTACTGAACTATTTCTACAGCGCGGTATGTTTAATCGTACTCTACGCACAATTTTTGAATGGTTTTGTGAGCGAGATGAGCCTTCATCTCTTATCATGTTTCGAAATCAGGAAACATCCAAAGAAGCAGTTGCTCTCCATTGCTTATCGCTCGCGCTGTCGGATGGCTTAAAGGATGGCAGTGCGACTTTACGTGCTCTTTTTACACTTGCATTACCGTCAGCCATGACAAAACAAGGAGAACTTAATGGTCCTGAAAAACATAAGAAAGTATTGGAGTTTTTGTGGTGGCCAGGCCACGCATCCCTTCTTGATGTTGCAGCTCGGATAACATCTATAAGTCGAAGCAGTGATATGCGAGGCCGTTTGAGGGCAAGTGTTTTTGGATCTGTGGGATTAGCGAAAAATGGTAGTTTTAGTTCTCAGCAACCTGCCATTGCTCGAATCTACGGTATTTCTCCCCCGAAAGACGCGCGAGCTTTAACTTTTGATGAGCTTAAACAACAATCCATTAGTGCGTCGAAAGGACAAGACAGTATTAATTCAAACTGGCTTGAAATTCTTGAGAAGAAAGACCAGAAAGATCTGGTACCTCTTCAAAACGTTTCTTGGTTCACCATAGATAAGCTATTGGAAGAAAACCGTTGTGGAATTTTTGGTCCCTTGCTCGATCTAATCTCATTTCGTCACTTTAATTCTAGTAATGAAATCCAGTACTCCATCTCGGCACTGTCAATTTTTGCTGCAATAGGGGAACTACTCGGGGGAAAAATTATAACGGATGAAGCTCTCATAAAGCTGTCTTTGGAGGATATCATTCCCAACTTTGGTCAAGGAAGCAGCCAGAGGGCCGACGATGAGATTTCGGAAGAGAGCACTGAAGAGGAAGAAAATGATCCAGAGAAAATTGAACTAAATCAATCTTTAGATTCAATAAAGCAAGAGGGGGCAAGCTATAGTGATTTTCTCAATGCCTTAAATGAATGGTTGGCTTTTGCGCGCGAACTTAAGGACACAACTGCTCTATCTCCTTCGTTACTTGGAGTACTTGCCAATAGACTGCATGATGACCTACGGGATCTAGATGAAGTTTGGCGGATAGGTAAAGTTGTTATGACAGGGCAGATCCTTCATCGCCAAATCACTAATGTTTTAAACGCGGTTTTAACTGTGACTTCAGAGCTTTCAGGACGTAAGGAAAGCCCGAAATCTTCCGATGCCCCATTCGGCAGAGTGTTGAAGCGTACACAAACTGAAATGCTGCACCCTTTATCGGTTGTCTTACTTTCCTGCCCACTAATTTGGGCGTTTCTAAATCCCAAAGGTACATTTGAACAGAGTGCAACTAGTAGTGAAAATCTACGAGGCACTGTATGTAAAGCTCTAACAGACTGGCGAAATGCGCTTCCTGAAACAAATCGCTCAGGTTTAGTTCCAAATTTTGAAAAATGGACTGAGGCTCCGGAGGTGACAGTTAAAATCGGCAGAGTTTTAAGTAAAGCCCTTAATCAAAGGACGGTTATTGTTGATGGATTTTTTGATTTGCTTAATGTCGTGCCGCGCTATGCGGAAAACAAAAAATGATTCAAGATTACGCAAACGAGACCTTCGAAGCACAAGAGTTAGTCGTTTATGCAAAGGCTCTTTTACGCAATCATGATTTCTTGCGCAAGTTAGATCAGTTTTTTACCGGTCATCCACTTAGGTTTGACCCTAAGCGGTCTAGTTCTGCTAAATTACGCGAGTTATCTGAGGCTTTCAATCGTGGCTGCTTTCTTGAAATGCGGCGACTCTCTCCGAGAGCAACTGATGAGGCTATTGAAAACCGGATCACGCGCTTGTCCCAAAAGCTAAAAGGGGCTAATTATCCAAGTTCCGCAGGTAACGGCCCGTACTATAACCTTGTAGAACTTCTACCTACATTGCTTCACTCCTTAGCCGAGACATTTCTTTGCGAAGGAAATGATGGTTCCATTCGTGTGCGGAGTCGGTTCCTCGATCTATGGCAAGATCTTATCTTGGTTGTCCCTCCGCTACTTATTTCATGTGCATGGATGACATCTCGTCTTCGGGCTGACGGCGATCTGAGCCCACCTCCAGACCGGCAAAAAAAAGTTGCTCATCGATTGGCCCGCTGGTTATGCGATTCAACCTTACCTGTTGATGACAACCCTTTTCTGGACTACATCTGTCGAACGCACGGGCTCGATGAAGTCCATATGCATCTAAATGGTACCACTGAATCTGAGAAGATTTGGTGTGATGCATTGAAGCGTCCCGATAACGTTATAGGCCAGCTATTAAAAGCCAAGCTCAGGGATTCAGGACTACGAGTAGATATAGGTAGTGGAGTTACTCGCCAATTTCACCAAGAAGACAGTCAACTAACACCTAAATTATTGCGCCGCAGAGTTGATATTGCCGTTTTTCTCAAGACGGCACTTCTTAACGCTAGTCTCGGGGAAAATAGCTTTAGGACAAAGATAGCATCCGTCGCGAAGGAAGTTCCTATCGCAGCCCACTTTCGAAAGGCTAGCATGGCTGTTCTTGCTCGTGGTGCATGCCATTCTCCATCTAATGTAGTGCAAGAAGCTTGGCAACTTTGTCAAATTTATGCCGTTTTCTCATTTCATCGCGCTAAGTTGGAAAATGGGCTGGATCTTTGGCATTACACCCTGTTGCGCGCGCAGTTCTGCCGATTATTGGTGCAGCAGAATGAGCAAATCGGCTTCGATCAGTTTCAGTACATCACACAGAATGAGCTACGTGAATATTCTGAAAAAGACTATGCCGAGCGATTTCGTCAGATTGAACGCGGTCATCAGCGCGGCATTGATTATGTTGAGGGGCGTTTTGCGCCGAAATCTACCCCAGACAAAACGGCTGCTCTTCTTACAAGAATCTTGCGTGGTTATCTATTTTTTCTCAAGGAGGATATTCTGGGTGATGCAAATTTTAAAAAATCTGAGATCTCCGACCGTTCACTTTCCGAACTTGTAAATAATATTCGGGCTGTAGAAGAGGGACTTCAAACTCAAGACAATGCTTCATCCGGTAGAGCAATTATTTTGCAACCCTCACTCAGACGTCTTCGTTTTGGGTTGGTTGCGCATTTCATTAAGAAACAGGATGCGCGTGAACAACTTCGATTTTTTTATGAGGAAGTGCGCCCGCTATGTCGCGATAGCAAAGTCCGCCGTGAGTCGGATCAGGCTGCTCGAGCACTTGTAAAGGTATTGAAAAATACTCCAGGTTTGTCGACGTTGGTACGAGGTGTAGATGCTGCTAGTAATGAAAGGCATGCTTCTCCAGAAGTCTTTGCACCTGCTTTCAGAAGAATGCATGCCGCCGGTGTAAAGCGATTTACTTACCACGCAGGCGAAGATTTCGTCCATATTGCCTCAGGTCTACGTGCTATGTTTGAGGCCGTACGATTTCTTGAACTCGATGCCGGATGTCGAATTGGTCATGGCACCGCATCTGGTTTAGACGTTGAGGCCTGGTGGAAGTCTGTAGGATCGCACATTGTTATGCCTATAGAAGATCGTTTGGACGACTTACTGTTTGCGAGACATATGCTTTTGTGTTGCCGTATTTCACTATTACAACTGCCGCTAATTGATTCTGAAATTCAACGTTTGGCACATTATATTTGGGATGATCCCAAAGTAATGCCTGACGATTTGACCCACGCATGGCTCATGCGAGAGCTCGATCCTTTAGCTCAGGAAAGTAACTTAAATGATGTTGATCCGAGACGGCGTGCTGAAGCTTGCCGGTTAGATAAAGCTAGGCGTGACCATCCTATCGCGCATGAACTCTTTCTTCGACGCCATGGTCAGGGGGCGCAATCTGCTCAGCTTAAGCGTTGTCGGGAAGATATTGTAATTGCACGAGATAGCGACATCCTTGACGATGACTTGCTCCGCAACTTACAGAATCATGTGCTCTCAGAGCTTAGTCAGCGTCAGATAGCGATTGAAACGCTACCTAGTAGCAATATTCGCATAAGCATCCACGATACTTATGACAATCACCATGCCCAGAATTGGTTGTATTCTAGCCTGGCAGCAGCTAATGGACCTGTTTGCTTCACTATCGGTTCGGATGACCCTGGTATCTTCGCAACAAGTTTACGAATGGAATATGCGCATTTTCTTCGCCCTTTACAGAAACAAGGCTCCCAAAAAGAAGGTATAGAACGGCCTGATTTATTGCTTGAAAAAATCTGTTTGGATGCTAAAAAGTTTCGCTTTTAAGCTTAGAATTGCGAATTTATTGAAGCATGACGATATATCCTCACTATTAGAAAGGGTAAAATACAATGAACTTCTATGAGCAAAAAAGCAGAGAAATAGGATAAGCATCAATATCCCCAATGGTTATAAGCCAAGGGCATCTTATTCAACTTAGCCCTATTTTCACGCCAGTTTGGTAGGTGCAGGTTCATCAGGCCGATAAAACGCTCGTTGTGCTTTCGCTCATGCAGATGAACCAGCTCGTGAACCACAATGAATTCAAGGCATTCAGGAGGCTTTTTAACGAGCTCTAGATTGATCCAGATACGTGCTGTCTGGGTATTACAACTACCCCATTTAGTCTTCATCCGCTTGATACCAACAAAGCTGGCTTCTACCTTTAACTCGGGTTGCCATTTTGCCATCAGCTTGGGCAGTCTTTGTTTTAAAATATTACGATACCACTGATGGAGAACTGCTTCCCGTTGGCTAGCATCATAGTGTGCAGGCACTTTCATACGTATCCATCCACCCTGGAGTTTCACCTCGGCTGGTTTATCGACCAAAACCACATCCAGTCGATATCCTCTTCCCCAGAGATAATGGGTCTCGCCGCTACACATCTCTCGTTCACTCTGTCGCGGTTGTGCCTGAAATTGTGCCTGCTGCTGGCGTATCCACACTAACCGTCTGACTACAGCCATTCGGATTGCAGTATCTGATAGTGAGGTGGGTGCCGATACCCTTACTCGGCCATCAGGGGGCAACACACTGATGTGTAGATTTTTTATCCCTTTACGTTGTAAATCCAAAGTCAATTCACCGATCGTAACTATAGGCATCAGTAGTATTCCTTCTGTGCTTTCACCAATGCCATGACTTCCGCTACAGTTAGCGCATAACCTTTAATTTCTTCAGCAATAGCAAAGGCTATCTCACGCTCTTTAAAACGATCCCCATACCAGTCAGCTTTTTTGGTATTACGGACGGCGGAGTCGATCTTTGCAACAAGAACTTCATCTTGCCCTAGGTTGTCATACAACGCTCGTTTAGCAAGGGTGTCAACGCTGGCAGGATAGGTATTCTGGCTGCCAGATTGTGGGTATTTCACCTGCTTGGCTAACTTGCGCACATGCTCCAGATACTCTTGATAAGAGAGCGCTTGCTGACGACGTAATGCGATTAACTCATCGAGCAACACTGACATTTTCTCGTAATACTTCGGATTGACGGGATTTTCATCGACGATGGTTCTACGTACGTTATTCTCAATCGCTTCCGCCATCGCCTCTTGATTGCCGCGCATATCAGCTGGAAGACCATCAAGTGCATCTTCTCCGCGTTCGATAATCAGCTCAAGCAGTCCTAACTCTTCAAAATCCATCAGGGTTTCACTAGGATCTGCATCTACCCAAAGATCTAACATCTGCCTCATTCCAGGCTCGAATTGCTTCATATCGACCAGGTCACCGCTGGCTATTTTGACCTCATCCCGGACCTTTGAGTAAAACTCGACATCGACACGAATTTTCTCTGCTTGTTGCTCGCTATAACCAGCATCGATAAGTTCACCGGCAAGACTGGTAAAAGCCCGAATCAACCTTGCCACTGATTGATACAGTGTCAGTCGCAGCGCTTCTTTTTCTGATAATTGATCGACATCTGCCCCTGGCTCACCACAGAAGTAGTGATGGAAATCCAGCTGATTTCTAGGCATTCTGACAGGTTCGCAAAGTGTGCGTACTGCATCTAACGCGCCATCTAAATCTATTTTTGCCTGTTGCAAACGATCTTTCAGTAACCCGGCTACATCTTCTTTATCATAGCCATCGAAAGCCTCGGCGGTATAGTCATTTACCGTTTTTTCTAGCGAGCGGAATAGGTCTTTATAATCGACAATATAGCCGTACTCTTTGTCCTCGCCATCCAGTCGGTTAACTCTGCAGATTGCTTGGAAAAGGTTATGATCAGCCATTTTTTTGTCGATATAGAGGTAAGTGGCAGAGGGGGCATCAAAACCAGTCAATAGCTTATCAACGACTATCAATAGGCGCATTTGACCAGGCTCTTTGATAAAACGTTGTTTGACCTCTCTTTCAAATGCACTCACGCGCTTGGCGGCTTCGACCTCAGTCTGTTCAAAATACTCAGCGAGCATTTTGCGATAGATATTGTACTTAGCCAGCTTCTCGGTCAGCCCTTCGCCACTTTCCTCACCTTTAATCTCACTAGCGTTTGGCTGATAGCTTGTGACGATGGCACATTTACCAGCAAAGCCAGAGTCACTGAACATCTGATAGCATTTGCAGGCCTGATAAACACTGGAACAGACCAACATGGCATTACCGCGTCCATTCGCGAGCCGTGGTTTTTGATCGAAATCAAGCAGGATATCGGCAACAATTTGCTCAAGCCGCGAACGACTCGACAAGAGCTTTTGCATCGAAGCCCATTTTTGCTTGAGTTGTTGCTGACCAAGGCGAGAGAGTTTAGATGTTTTGGCATCAAACCACTGGTCAACTTTCTTCTGCGACTTCACCCGCTGATCGATATCACGAGCTTCATAGCGGAGATCTAAGATCACACCATCATTTACCGCTTCATCGAATTTATAGGTGTGAATATAAGGTCCGAAAATTTCTACCGATTTCTTTTTATCCTGTTTCATCAGCGGAGTGCCGGTAAATCCGATAAACATTGCCTCGGGTAAAATACTTTTCATTGCCGCATGCAATTTGCCTGACTGAGTACGATGACACTCATCGACAAATACGAATAATTTGCCTTTGGCGCGAAAGTTGGCAGGAATATTTCTCTTCATCTGCTCAATGAAATCATCAGAGCCAGTATCTTTGTCACCTTCGTCTTGATGACCAAATTTGTGAACTAACGAACAGATAAGCCAGGGACTGGTTTGATCCAAACACGTGATCAGATCTGCTCCGCTCCGGGTACGAAGTATCTCTTCATCCACACCGTTAAATACCTTTTCGATCTGTTCATCGAGCTCGGTGCGGTCGGTTATGATCAAGACCCGGCCATCGGTGACATTTTCTCTGATCCACTTCGCCAACCACACCATCGTCAGGCTCTTACCGCTCCCCTGTGTATGCCAGATAATTCCGCCTTCACTGCGCTGAATAAATGGCTTCGTTGCAGAGACGCCAAAATATTGGTTGTGACGGCAGGTTTTTTTCACTCCAGCATCAAAAACGATAAAATCGTGGATCAATTCCAGAAAACGCTGTTTATTACATGTCTGAGCAAGATGGCGGTCAAGTAAGTTTGTATGAGGTGATTCAGTGGTTTCTTTCCATTGGAGATAATATTTCTCCGGCGTTTCAATTACGCCATAGCGAAGCCCCTCTAAATCGTTACCTGCCATCACCAATTGGATGGTGGTGAAGAAATTGCGAATAAACGCTTTTTGTTGGTTATCGAGGTTTTGACGTATGCCTTCTGAAACTGACACTGTAGAACGTTTCAACTCAATCACACCAAGCGCAATGCCGTTAACATACAGCACCAGGTCTGGACGTTTCTTATTTTCACCTTTGTGGGTCACTTCTTCGGCAATAGCGAAATCATTGGCCTCGGGATTTTTCCAGTCTACCAGCCAGATGGTCTGATTTTGCTCACCTGCGCCTTCTTTGTCTTTCACTCCATAACGCAGCAGACGATAGACTTCTTTATTCGCATCATAAAGGATACGTCCTTCACCTAGGCTTGCTGCCCTGTCCAGCTGCCGTAATGCCTTGGTGATCAACACTTCTGGAACGCCGCGTTTTTGAAGCCAGGCGGTCAATAGGCCAGTTTCGATATTCTTATTGTCTTCGCGCTTATGCCAGTTACCAAGATAGTGGTAGCCCAAATGTTCGGTAAATAAGCTAATAACGCGTTTTTGCGTTATACGTTCACGCTGGCCGACATTATTCATAACTCCTCCTTAAATACGCTACCACTAGCGTCAATTAACACTTCCAGCATTTCCGCCTCGTGAACGGCGATCTCTTTCTCGCCCCATTGGTCGTTTTTCTTCATTAGCGTGATCATTGCCAGCAGCTTCAGGCTGTCAATTTCATTACGGGCAAGACTCGCTTCGAAATGTTCTTGCTTTTGTTTTGGCTGAAAGTTACTAAGCCGCGAATTTTTGCTATGACTAATCAGGCTGAGGTTGCCGAAGGTATGCAACGATGTATCTGATAATTTTCTATAGCCATCCATTGGGTGCTGAGGATAGAAATGCTCAACCGAACTGCGGAAAGTAAATTCAAAACGCTTGACTACCTCAATTTTATTTCTGTCACGACACCAGAGCAAGTAGTCCAGGTAATTGAATACCAAGTTGTTTGCTATCTCACCGAAGCGCATCTTCTTGCTAATCTGATCTGAAATTACAGGGAATTTGAAACTTGCGCGTTTACCGTAAATAATCTCAAAATATGATTTCGGATCTTCCTCAGCCAGGAAGTTCTGAAAGGCAAACGCAGAGGCAAGTCGCTCCAGATATTCGAGATACTCACTTGCATCGATGTTGCTTACAGTGGAATGTGCATTAAACAGATAGTACAGAGCCCCATTCAACCAGTGTTTGTAAACCAGAGTAGGGGTTGAAACGTGGAATGCGGAAAGCAGCATCAAGATCTGTCGGTTGATGTCTACATAGCTACCATCATCTTCATTAAACGTATTGGTATAGCTGGTGCTCTTTTCCGAATACCAACGCAGGCGCTTAAGGCTCCACCCATCGCTACCTTTAGCGAATTCTCGTTTTATCACGAACTGATCAAAAAGATTTTTGCATTTGAGAAGTGCAAAGGTGAAGTTCTGTACCGCTTTAACCGGGTCATTCTGCTTTAATAACCGAAGTTCGAACTGTTCGATTAATTGTTTGTCATCAAGCGGAACATCCACTCTGTCCTTCCCAGTTTGGCTACAGACACGCAACACATGGAGCAGGAAGTTGGAGAAGTTGATAACACTATTAAAACGCTCTGAGCTACCTTCATCTTCTTCACCTCTATCACCACTTATGGTTGAAGATGACTTGATAATGTCAGCCAGTGTGCGGTTTGTTTGGCTCTCTGTTGTGCTAAGCTCCGAAGCCGATGAGATAAGCATGTCAGCTAGCGAATGAAAATCAGCAGGCACAAATTGCCCCCAATTCCCCTGACCAAACAAACGATGACGCTCGGCAGGTGTGAAACCGTATTGGACATAACGTTCCATGTTGGAGCACGCATCCCAAACTCGTGAGAGGGTGTTCAGGCTGCTCTGTCGATCTTGCTGGTCCGTTATCTTGTTGAGCGCAGCCATGAGTCGCGCTTTCACCACTTCATGCTTTTCAAGTTGCTCGCCACGGTTATTCATCACCTCAAAAAAATGGTTGAGGTCGGTATCGGCAGGCACTTCTATTCGGGCAATTTGTACATAGTCGAATAGATAGATACAAAAATGGTTTAATGGCTCTCCAACTAGCTTCAAGTCGCCCAGCACTTTGCCAATCAGCTCATAGCCATTAATCAACCCTTCGTTAAATTCTTTGCTTCGAAGTTTATGTGGTTCGACGCCTTGCCAGAGGCATACAAAGGTCTCACTGGATTTTGGTCTACTCTCGAACCCCAGATTAATGCCCTGGTACCAGCTCATATCCAGCGTGGATCCCACATGTTTTTTTAACCAGTTAGCAAGAAGGGATAGGGTAGTAAAACGTTGCTGTCCGTCAATTATCTCTGACTGTCCATCAGGGCGAGTAAACACGACCAACGTACCGATGTAGTAAGTTTGAGGGAGTGGGCAATGCAGACTTTTTTGCTGGTAGTCGAGTATGTCCTGCACAAGTTGAGTGATTTCACCCTCTCCCCAGGCATAATTACGCTGATACATGGGGATAAGATAACGAGATGCATCGCCCAGTAATGATCTGACCGTAAAGGATGTTACCTTTGCATCACTCATAGTAGTTCATCTCCTTGAACAGCCTCACCAGCTCATCTTGCTCATAGTTACCGGTACGGCGGTTATTATTATTTTCTGAAGCTCGAATTGTGAGTAGCGGCATAGATCGCACATCACCAGGTATTCTGGCTTCTTTGATTACCCGGAACAGATTATTTTCCAGAACATACTTATCCATGGTTGCAAGTTGTACCACTTGCTGTCGTATACGGCATCTGTATGCCCAGATAAAGCTTTTCTCAATGGCTGCAGATAGCGACTGCCCACCAAATTTGTCGATATAAAAGATCAGGGCACAATCAAACATAGTGCGTATATATTGATCCCCTGTTCGATAGCGATTTCTATAGCTATTTAACGTTCTTAGTATCTGAGTTGCCATTTCACCAAGGACTACGCCCTGAATCACTACCGGCTTTTGAGTATGAGTGCTGACATGCTCACTGCCGATAATTGCCGATACCTGTTGCTGGTAGTGTTCCGCCATTTCGAAAAAGCGTCTTCCATTGATAATCATCTGATCGAGATGGAAAGGGAAACGCATTTTCTGGCCATCAATCTTGCGCTGATACTGATTGTTATAGTCATCCACAAAATGGTGAGCCATGCGCAAAGATTCCACATAAGGGAACTGATCAATCTGCTCAATATTGATCCCTTTAAATAGGACGACTTCATCCTTACCAAAGAAACGTGCTGAATTCCCCTGCGACCACTGACGCACTCTATAGAGATAGGCTGCGAAAAGATTAGCTAAATCATCGCTAGCTAATCCTTCCCAATGTGCAACGGATGCAGCTTTCAGTTCTGCCTCATGGCTGGCGAATTCACGTAAATGGAAGGCTTTAAGCAGATCGTGAGGATCCAGATCCCGGCCTCGGGCGTTTTGTGAGTCGAAGAACTGAAAGGCTTCAGACAGATCCGTCAGCACAAAGACCACCACTTGGCAGCGATTGAGAAGAAAATCGATATGTTGCTCGCTGAATTCTCGATGGCTAACCCTGCGTTTCAGCTCCTGATAATTCTGGTACAGATTGTATTCTGACACTTGGCTAGCAAAGCGTTGCCGCACCATAAAACCTTCAACGGAGGGCCTTAGCTGGACTAGCGTTTCCTGCAAATCCTGACGTTCCAGCTCAGCAAGCCGGGTTTCGATAAGGGCCCATACGGCTAATATTAATGTCAGTGTTCGTTGCTGGCCATCGACGATATCAAGTCTGTTTTCTGCATCGCTCTCAGCTTGATGAAATACTACTGAGCCCAAGCGGTACGCCGATTTATCGAGATGGCTGTTTATGTCCGCAAACAGTTCGCTGATATTTTTCACAGTCCATTTATAAGGGCGCTGATAGGTCGGAATTGCTATTTCGGTCAGGTTAAGCAGACCCTTGACCGACAAAACCGTCTTATCAAGGGGATGTTTCATGGCTGGTGATCCAACGGTAAACGGATACGCCCGGTTAGCAGCTGTTGCATCATTCCCTGTTTTATATCGCGAGCTTTAACTAGTTTTTGTTCTAATGCTTTGAGTTCAGTATCCATATCCGAAAGAATGGTAGCGATAGCTTTTTGTTCTGCTATGGAATTTGGTAATAGAATAAGTATGTTTTTTAGAATATTAGTATTGAGCGAGGGCATTGTTTGCCCTACGGCAACCTCGACTACCCTTTTTTTGAATGGCTCAGTATGGAAGTGGTAGGAAATATAAGGGGCGTGATTATTTCTACCTAATAGTCGTACGCGAAGTAATCGACCTGAAAATAACCAACCATTTTCTGCCGGCTTAATCAAGGCATTTCTATCAATTGAACCAACTCGACTAAATACAATATCACCAATATTCAACTGATATGATCGCAATTTGGCCTTATCTTTATCTCCTACCAATGGAAGGTTATTGTATGTCACTCCTAGCTCACCTAAGTGTTCAACAGTTATTATAGGTGTTCCATCTTGAACATAGTCTTTTTCATGTAAAGCTGAGCCAAAAGGACCTGTTTTGACATCAGCAATAGTTCCAATTGTCAAAACAGTCCAATCTTCGGGAATCTTTCCTAGCTCGCTAGCCTTATAACGCTTGGGTGTACCATTGAGATGTTTAGAAAATTGTGGTAGGCGAGTATGGCCAGTCATCAGTTGCTGCATGGAGGCAGTTTTGATGGCCTTCTTTTTGGCTATTAGCTGCTCTAATGACGCAATAAGAGCATCAGTATCAGAAAGAACACGTGCTATGGCTATTTGTTCCGCAATAATAGGTAGCGGTATCTTTAGTGACTTAAAGGCGTCATTTGTTATATGGACCTGAGTGCTTCCAACCATAACTTCATTGACAGCTCTCCTATAGTTAGAAGTATTTGAATAATGAATTAAGTAATTTGCAATCAGTCCTTTTGAGGTGATAAATCCATATACGCCTTGTGCTAGAATATAGAAAGCAGGTTCAGGAATCTTAACCATTAAACCTATACTTGGCCCTGATGGCACCAAGTCTCTAAGCACAACTATAGTAAATACCTCAGTAACTGAGTTTTTTGAAAATTTTGCCGCAAATTCTGGTGTACAAAATTGTTGATCGGATTCTGATAGTTTTAATAACCCCCCCCGCACTACGGCCCCTTTTGGGAGAACCATTATCCCTTCTTTAGTGAAATCAGAAGGCTTGAAGGGTGCCCCGCCTCTCATGTCAGATATCAGAGTTCCAATTTCAGCAATCTTCCAATCCTCAGGGATTACACCAACCTCTGTGGTTTTATATCCTGCCGGAATCTCAATTTCATATTGAATGTTTAATGCATTATTCATCATACCCACTCCAAACCCATCATCTTCAGATGAGCTGAAACTTTGTCCTGTAACCCAGTCACCCTTTGGGTAAGGTCAAGCAGAGTAGTGCTATAGCGCTCCTCCAACTCCTTCACTCGATTTGCCAGCCGCTGCGTGACTCGCTCAATCTCCGCTTCCAGAGCACCAGTCAGGTTTGCTTGCCATTTATCTTGTACTAGTAGAATTTTTATGTCGTTATCAGTGAGCTTTGGATAATGAGCAAACACCACAATATCCAGTTTTTCCTGTGCTTCTTTATATTCTTTTTTAGCTCGAGTTTCGGCATCGAACAACTTCTGAGTAGTTTTCAGCACCTCTTTTTCTTCTTTGTCCGTGGCAACTTTAAGTCGAGCTTTAATGCTGGCGGCTGTAACTTTCTCTTTGTCGTTCATCGCATCAGCAAGTAGCCCATCTTCACCGCTATTTTCTTCAAGGAAACTTTCAAGCGTTTGCACTGTTTCGTCATAAGCGACTTGTAGCTGGTCTAACCGTCTCTGCTCGGTAGCAAAATAGCGAGCCACTAAAAGGGCTGGCGGCAACAGTTCAGCCTTATACTTTTTCTTACCTATCACTAGGTCCGGCGTTTCTTTGAGTTTTTCCCCTTTTTCGACAATAAGTTCACGAAGCACTTTGCCCGCCTGCCAGCCATCCTGACTCAGGACATAAACATCGTCCTGCATGACTTCCATCCAATAGTCCATCAGTAACTGATAGATGGCGTAGTTTTCGAGCAATGGCGCATCAGTTGTATCTTTAAAGTCATAGGCGGCAAGAAGGCATTCACCAATGTCTTCAATTAACTTTTTGGGAGAATCGCCACGGCCAATATCCTCAAGCTGGCAAGCAGCAAACCACTTTTCGAATGGTATCAGTGCTCCAGCTCTGAAAGCGGTAAATTCCGGGTGTGCCAAAATAGTGCTCTTTACTTTACCCGCTTCTACTCGAGCATTGCTGTAGCCTGGGCGGGCAGGTTCGAACAGATCTTGTCGTAAAGTGGGGAAAATCTGCCAGTAAGCACCAAGAGCATCGATATCGCAATTAGGGATGCCACCAGCCAAATGGCCAGAGAGGTCATGCAGATCTTCCGAATCACTGCTGTCGATATAGCGAGGGATATTAAGGTTGTAGTCGTTGGTAGCAATTTCAGATAGCGATACCATGCGGCTAAAGCGAGCAATTTCTTGTTCGCGATTGAAGGCATCGACAATTTTGTGGATGTCTTGGGCACGTAGGCGATTTTTATTGCCATCCTTAATAAAGCCCTTACTGGCATCGATTATAAAGATGCCTTGTTGACTATCGCCATTAGCGTTGAACGCTCTGGTTTGTGCGCCTTCTTTATCGATGACGATGATGCACGCCGGGATGCTAGTGCCGTAGAACAAGTTAGCAGGTAGGCCAATAATGCCTTTGATGTAGCCCTGATTTAGCAGATTCTCGCGAATACGCGCCTCGGCATTACCGCGGAAAAGTACGCCGTGAGGCAAGATCACTGCACCTTTACCGGTACTCTTGAGGCTCTTGATTATGTGCAACAGGAAAGCATAATCGCCGTTCTTTTCTGGCGGTGTTCCCCAGACAAAACGGTCAAAAGGATCGTTTGCAGCATCCAGCCCGCTGGTCCAGTTTTTATTTGAGAACGGGGGGTTGGCTACAGCAAAGTCGAAGGTTTTCAGACTATCATTGCCTTCCTTCCAGTGTGGATCTGCCAGAGTGTTACCTTTCCAGATTTTAGCAGTAGCGTTGTCATGCAAAATCATATTCATGCGTGCCAGGGCGCTGGTAGCATAATCCATCTCCTGACCATAGATGGTTAATCCTTTTTTACCTGCCTCGTCACTGGCTTTTAACAACAGTGAACCAGAACCACAGGTTGGGTCATAGACTGTAGCATCCTGTGGTGTCTGTTTGCTGATGCCAATGACTTTCGCCAGAATGCGTGAGACTTCCGCCGGAGTATAGAACTGCCCCTTGGATTTACCTGACTCTGTAGCAAAGTGGCGCATCAGATATTCGTATGCATCTCCTAGAAGGTCATCTCCCTCGACACGGTTGGCTGAGAGATCCAGACCCTCGAAGATTGCCACCAGCTTGGTGAGGCGGTCGGTCATCTCCTTGTCTTTACCTAGCTTGTCTTCGTCATTGAAGTCAGCAATGTCGATAACACCCTTTAAGTCGTTAGCTTCAGCCAGTAATGCGATAGTTTTGTTAATCTTCTCGCCAATTTCTTTTTTGCCTTTGAGGGCCACCATATCAGCAAAACTCGCTCCTTCCGGAACTTCAATCATCGCGTAAGGATTGCCCTTAGCTTTGTCAGAGACGTACTTCATAAACAGTAGAGTCAACACGTAGTCTTTGTACTGTGAAGCATCCATTCCGCCACGCAACTCGTCGCAGCTCGCCCAAAGGGAGGAGTAAAGTTCGTTCTTCTTGATAGCCATATGGTGTCCGGTGAAAACAATGCATGTGACGCGGCAAAGAGGTGACGACACAATCGTTCAAATAGTTCTGCCCCGTAAGAATTTACGAGAGAGTTTATCAAGTTGGTGGGGCTTAGACCATGGAAGTCTGTACATCAAATTCAGATATCGCTGTAGAAAAAAAGGTAAGTTTCACTTAGGCGTGAAGTAGGGAAATTATGGTAAAGGGCTATTCGGAAAGGACTGTACTACATGTAGTGGCGTCCAATTAGCCGAAAATTACTTTCACCAAAACAGCCCGCATTGCGGGCTTTATGATGTAAAGCATACTTCATAGTGAGGGGAGCTATTCTGCATTAATATTCGAACCGTTCACTATCCCTTCTGTTTAGTCTCGCGCTCCTCTGTTGGTCTCTGTCGAACCGTTCTTGCACTTCGCCCATTATCCGCGAAGCTGCAAGCGCAAGCTCCGGATTTCCGCTGTTGCGAAGCTCAGCGAGTAATGCCAATTTATCCTCTGCACAGGCTGCTCTGGAGCCTTAATCGTCATCTGCAGAGACATTATGCATCAAGCCCGATAGCACCGGCTCGGGTGAAGGAGCTCCTGCAATCAGGGCGCTGGCCAGGGCGGTCCATACGAGATGCTCCCCGGATTTTTCATACGGAGAAATCAGTTTTGCCAGGCATGGATAGCGGGTCTGAGGATCCTGCTGATACCAGGCCATTGTGACTGCCAGTGGCAGTACCGTGAGAGGCTGGGCTTTGCTGTAAGACCGCTGTGAAACAACGTTATGGAAAGCTTCATCAATGACGCCGGGTGCAGGACATAAGCGGTCAAGAATAACTTGCGGCTGGTAGTGACAGATGAGGCCGAGCACCTCGGTAAAGTCATAATCATGCAGAGTATAGCGTCCTGATGACCGGACAATGGCTGCCAGCAGGTCGCGAGCCTGCTCAGCAGAACACGCCTGAAATGCACGTTCCGTGATCGCAGAGATGTTATATGTGGGAATATCTCTGGTCGGTACCGGATGCCCATAGATGATGGCGCAGATCCACCCACGCGCGAGCTCCAGCAGAGGCTCACTGCAGACATAGCCGTCGCGGCCGTCATCATGAACTCGCATCGAAAGGATATCGAACGCAGTGAAAGGGCCATTGTGATGGTGCCACATCAGTTGTAGGAGTTCGATGAGCGAACTGTCGGGGATCATGGCATGCCGCATGCCACTGGCTAATATTCTATAGCTGTATTAGTCGCGACTTGATCTGACACTGTACCTTGAAAGGTTGAGAGTTACCGGTTTTGATATGGGTGTCTAATCCTTATACAAAACACGAGGTAACTCTCAAGCTTCATACTAACAATCCAATCATCAAACACAAAGCCGGTCTGCTCAATCTCGCCGAGGAACTCGGTAACGTATCAAAAGCCTGTAAGATCATGGGCGTCTCACGTGACACGTTTTATCGTTATCAGGAACTGGCTGCAGAAGGTGGTATCGATGCCCTGGTTAACCAGAACCGTCGGGTTCCCAACCTGAAGAACCGCGCCGATGAGGCCACGGAACGCGCTGTCGTTGATTACGCCATCGAGTTCCCGGCCCATGGACAGCACCGGACCAGTAATGAGCTGCGTAAAAAAGGCGTGTTTATCTCGGGCAGTGGCGTGCGCTCCATCTGGCAACGACACGACCTGGAGAACTTCCGTAAACGCCTGAAGGCGCTTGAGGAAAAGGTCGCCAGGGAAGGTATCGTGCTTACCGACGCTCAAATCGCAGCACTGGAGAAGAAGGCTCACGATGACGAGGCCTGCGGTGAAATCGAGACGGCACATCCGGGTTACCTGGGGTCGCAGGACACCTTCTACGTGGGCAATCTGAAAGGTGTTGGCCGTATCTACCAGCAGACGTTCGTGGATACATACTCGAAAGTGGCGCACTGTAAGCTGTATACGAGTAAAACGCCGATCACCGCCGCCGACCTGCTCAATGATCGTGTACTGCCGTTCTACGAGGCACAGGGACTGCCGATGCTGAGAATACTGACCGACAGGGGTACGGAGTACTGTGATAGAGTGGAGCAGCATGATTATCAGCTGTATCTGGCCATCAACGACATCGACCATACGAAAACGAAGGCGATGTCTCCGCAGACTAACGGCATCTGCGAGCGCTTCCATAAAACCATTTTGCAGGATTTTTATCAGGTTACGTTCCGCAAGAAGTTATATGGAGACCTTGAAAGTCTGCAGGCAGATCTGGACAACTGGTTGTTGCATTACAATAATGAGCGAACTCATCAGGGTAAAATGTGCTGCGGGCGTACGCCGATGGCAACATTGCTCGATGGTAAGCGGGTCTGGGCAGAAAAGAATCTGAACCAGATTTAATCTGACAGACACCTGTACAAATAACCGGTAACTGTCAGATCAGGTCTGAGCTAGTACATATAAACTACATTGATATCAGTCTATTGGGTGTGAAATTCGAGTCCGGCCCTCGCACCAAGTATGCAAATTTAAGTCGCTCAAGGGCGGCTTTTTTTGTGTCTGGGATTTATGCTTCCAAAGCCTGAATCAACCTGCCTCAATCCCCATCAGGTAATGGATGCAGGCAGATCTTGGGGTCCATCCCGTTTCGATA
>Ga0157370_10002781_pt1 | contig 20908 bp, 25 predicted proteins | sample C35metaG_FD_113463 | JGI IMG/M metagenome (GOLD analysis project Ga0157370, IMG submission 113463) | Corn rhizosphere microbial communities from Kellogg Biological Station, Michigan, USA - C3-5 metaG | ecosystem: Host-associated > Plants > Roots > Rhizosphere > Soil | place: USA: Michigan...
CCCGAGCTCAGGCGTGAGCTCGAGCGTCAGGGTGTCGTGGAGCCTGGATCAGGGAGGCGGACGGCAACTTGAAGGATCGACTCGGGCGCGCCGCGTACGTCTTCACCGGCTGTCGGCCGCCTCTTCGGCGGTGTCGACGTGTTCGAAGACGCGCGTCCCGACGACGGCCGGCTCGAGCTCGGCGTCGTCCACGCGGACGGCGGCGGGTCATGCCGAGCGGTCCCCGCTCGTGCAATCGACCAGCGCCAAGCGCGTGAAGGTGAAGCTGAGCCGCAAAGTGCTGTACGTGACGTAACGCTGCTTACGATTGCGTGCTTCTCCCTCGTCGAGCCGCGTTACCAGCGCGATTAGCATCGCCGGGACGCCGCCTAGCGTCGCCGAGGTACTCAGAGCGCGGACGCTCCAGCCTTGCGCTCCAACGCAGCGCCGCGATGGCTACTGGTCAGCTGGTTCGGAGGCCGCGAAGAGAGATGCATGTCAAATCGACGTCTTTCGGAGTCGCACTGGTGTGCATCGGCATGGTGCGATGCTTGGCTCGGCTTCTTTCAAGGAGGGGTATGAGCCACATCCCGAGGAACTCGTCGAGCCCGGCCCCCCGGCGGGACACGCTCGGTGCGGTCGCTGTTACCGCGGCGCCGATCGTGCTGGAGGGCAGGTATCGGCTTCTCGTCGGAGCGCTTGTTCGTCTCCGTCGCTCGCGCCGAGGCAGGTGGGCGCTCGCTGGTGCGTACGGCGTCCTTGCCGTCGCGCTGGCAGCGCTCGCGGCTCGCCATTTCGCCAGTCGTTCGTGGCCGCTGTCGGGCGGAAATCCGAGCCTGCTCCTCGCGGCGGGGCTGCTGCTGCTGCTCGCCCAGGCGCTGAAGGCGCTGGGCTGGGCCCGCCTGTTCACACCGAAGGAACGGCCCACCCCGCTCGCGCTGGCGGCCGGTAACGGAGGCGCCGCCCTGATCGGCGTCGTCCTTCCCGGCCGCTTCGACGACGCGGCCCGGATCGCGGTCGTGCGCCGCTATCCGCGCTGTCCCGCCGGCGTGCGTGCCCTTGCGCTCTCCCTGGTCATGCTTGGACTGATCGACAGCGCCGCCCTCGCACCGCTCGCCTTCGTCGGCGCCGTCATTCCCGGAGCCGACGTCCGCATCCGCGTAGGACTCGCATTCGTGACGGCCGGCGGGCTCGCGGCGGCGGCTGTGATCGTCGCTCTGCCGCGTCTGGCAGGCAGTCGCCGCGCTCTGCGTTTCCGTATTGGTCGCTGGCTGAGCCCTCGCACGACGTCCTTGCGGCGTGCGTCCGAGGCTTGGGCGTTCGTCTCTGCCTGCTGGCTCGTCCGCGCCGTCGCGTTCTTTCTGTTGCTCGGGACGCTCGGGCTCGGCTTCTCGTTTCCGCTCGCGCTGCTCTTTCTCTGCGCCGGCGCGGCCGGGGCGGCGCTACCGATCGGCCCGGCCGGCGCCGCGACGCAAGTGGCTGCCGGCGCGGCAGCGCTGATCGCATCCGGTGTGGGAGCCTCGCAGGCGCTCGCGGCGGCAATCTCGATCGGTGCGCTCGGGATCGTGACCGGCGCAGCAACGTTACTGTTCGCCGTCGCCTGGCGGACCGGCGCGGCCCTCTGGTGCAACCTGTATGGAGCTTCTGGGCGAAGGCTTCGCGGCTAGCCCCCAGGTGCTGGTAACGCGGGCGCGTGGACGGCCCTGGCCCGCGGCGGGAGTACACTAGAAAAAACAGGAGTGGGCCGAAGCGTCGGCTCGCCGTCCATGTCCGCCGGCCGATGCGCGAGCGGGCGACGTCCGCCCTCAGAGAGCAGGTCGGAGCTGTTTTGAGAGCGGCCCGCGTTTTCGCGACCGCTGCCAGCTCGAGCTGAGGAGACGTTTTGTCTGAATCCGGCGCAGTTCAGCTCGGGGGAGTCGCAGCAGGTGCGGTCCCGATCGCCTTCGGTGTCGCCGCGATCGTGATGAGCGTCAAGGGCCGCTCCACCGTCAGCCACAGCCTCAAACAGGAACAGATCGTTGGCACGCCGGATATGACCCCCGCCGGGATCAAGGCGGAAGCGCAGAAGGCCGGGTTGAAGAACATCAGCTTCCCAAGCTGCAGCGTGGCTAACACGGCGGTGACGACTGGCGCAACTGCCCGCTCCCTTGCCCAATACATGCAGACACACGCGCTTGAAGCGACCGGCGGCTTCGTCTATTCGCAGACGGGCCAATACCTCGCCAAGCCGGGGACGCCGAAGTCGCATCACCACGAGCTCGTCGTCGAAAAGCCCGACTCGAGAAACGTTCCGCCGACACCCGTCCCGACCGCGTAACAGGCGAACCCCACGACTGAGAGGAGCATCACATGAGCGCTACTACGGAGTTCACGATCGGAAGCGACGTCTCGTGCAGCGACGGAGACTGCGGGCGGTTAAGCCGCGTGGTCGTCGACCCGGTCGCTCGTGCACTCACCCATCTCGTCGTTGATCCGAAGAACGGACCGGGAATCGGGCGCCTAGTGCCCATCGACCTCGTTGAGTCCACGGATCAGACGATCCGGTTACGCTGCGCGACTGTCGAGTTCGACGCGCTCGAGCAGGCCGAGGAGAGCCAGTTCCTACCGGGCGCGGACGGGTCATGGGGCTACGGAGAGGGGCAGATCGTGTCGTGGCCCTACTACGGCCTCGGAATGGGCGGGATGGGAATGGGCGGGATGGGCCTCGGCAACGTCAACGCCGGCCCTCAGGTGATCACCCGCGACCGCGTCCCCATCGGTGAGGTCGAAGTGCGTCGGGGTGAGCATGTCCACGCCACCGACGGCGACATCGGGCGCGTCCGGGGCCTCGTCGTCGATTCGGCCGACCACCATGTGACCCACGTCCTGCTCGACGAGGGACACCTTTGGGGCAAGAAGGAGCTCGCGATTCCGATCGGCGCCGTAACCGGCGTAGAGGACGGCGTCAGGCTGAGCCTCACCAAGGACGAGGTAGCTGGACTTCCGCCAGTCGAGCTCAATCCCGCCCACTGATCCCCATCACCCCCAAAGCGCCGCGTCGACGCCGAGGCGGATTTCGGCATCGACGCGGCAGAACTCAGCGGGCGCCGACCTCGGTTCCAGGCTCGCTGGTCGACCCGTTGGTTGAGAGCTGCGCCAGCGGCGCGGCTGCCGTGGCTTCGCGGTTGAGGAATGCGCCAAGCTCCTGGATCGTGCTCATCAGCGGCGCCGGGAAGACGACGGTGGAGTTCTTATCCACCGCGATCTCGACCAGCGTCTGAAGATTGCGCAGCTGTAGCGCGAGGGGGTGCGCCATCATCACATCGGCGGCGTGGGCGAGCTCGCCGGCAGCGAGCGCTTCGCCTTCGGCGGCAATGATCTTCGCGCGCTTCTCCCGCTCTGCCTCAGCCTGGCGGGCCATCGCGCGCTTCATGCTCTCGGGCAGCTGGATGTCCTTCAGCTCCACCAGCGTGACCTGGACGCCCCAGTCCTCGGTTTGGACATCGAGAATCTCACGGATGCTCTTGTTCAGCTCCTCGGTGTCCGAGAGCGTTTCGTCCAACGTGTGCCGGCCGACGACAGCGCGCAGCGTCGTTTGTGCGATCTGGTCGATCGCCGAGGCGACGTTCTCGATCGCGACGACCGCTCTGACGGCGTCGACGACCTTGTAGTAGGCGACCGCGGAGACGTCGACCGAGACGTTGTCGCGGGTGATGATCCCCTGCGACTGGATCGGCATCGTCACGATCCGTAGCGACACTCGGCTGATCCGGTCGATCAGCGGGATGATCACGATCAGGCCCGGCCCGAACGCACCATCTCCGACGCGACCGAGCCGGAACTTCACTGCACGCTCGTACTGCTTGAGGATGTGGATCGAGGCGGCCGCGCCTACCAGCACGAGGACCGCGACCGCGATGATCGCTATCAGGACGACGGTCATGTCGTCTCCTTCCCGCCGGCAAGGCCGGCACTGCGCAGAGGCGCACCTCGCGAGGCCGCGGAGTGCGGTAGTGGATCGAGCTCCGGCGGGCGAGGCGAGACCGGATCGATCTTGTCCTCAGGTCGGACGGCGTGTGCGACCGCTGCGCTGGGCACGGATTTCGCTGCCGGTGCGCGAGTCGGCTGTTGCTTGCGCGCGCGTTTGCGCTGCGGTTTGGGGCGCGGGGGTGGGGGAGCGAGAGCGTTTTCCTCGGGCTCGCCGTGCAGGAGGCGTTCGAATTGCTCCTTGTCGATTGTTTCGTCCTCGATCAGGATCGCGGCGATCTCGTGTAATGCCTGCTGGTGCTCGACGAGCACCTGGGCGGCTCGTTGGTGAGCGTCGTCGATCAGGCGGTAAATCTCTTCGTCGATCTCCTGCGCCATCTCTTCGGAGTAGGAGGGTTCGGCGCCGAGCTCGCGGCCGAGGAAGGGCTGCTGAGGGTCGGTACCGAAGACGCGCGGGCCGAGCTTGTCGCTCATGCCGAAGCGGGTGATCATCTGCCGGGACATCGTGGTCGCGCGCTCGAGATCGTTGGCGGCGCCGGTGGTGATCTCGTTGAATACGAGCTCTTCTGCGGCGCGGCCGCCGAGGATCATCGCGAGCTGGTCCATCAGCGCTGAGCGTGACGTGAGGAAGCGGTCCTCCGTCGGAAGCGAGAGGGTGAGGCCGAGCGCCTGACCGCGGCTAACGATCGAGATCTTGTGGACGGGGTCGGTGTGTTCGAGGAAGTGGCCGACGAGGGCGTGACCCATCTCGTGGTAGGCGGTGATCTTCCGTTCCAACTCGGAGAAGACGCGTGTCTTCTTCTCAGGGCCGGCGATCACTCGCATAACACCTTCCTCGAGCTCAGCTTGGCCGATCGTCGTCAGGCCGCGGCGGGCGGCGAGGAGCGCGGCCTCGTTGATCAGGTTTGAGAGCTCGGCGCCGGTGAAGCCGGGCGTGCCGGCTGCGAGCGCGTCGAGGTCGATTGCGGGCGCCAGCGGCTTGCCTTTGACGTGCACGGCGAGGATATCGCGACGGCCGCGACGGTCGGGCCGGTCGACCACGACTTGCCGGTCGAAGCGGCCCGGGCGCAGCAGCGCGGGGTCGAGGACGTCGGGCCGGTTCGTGGCGCCGATCAGGATGATGTTCTGGTTGGCGCTGAAGCCGTCCATCTCAACGAGCAGCTGGTTCAGGGTCTGCTCGCGCTCGTCGTTGCCGCCACCGATGCCGGCGCCGCGGTGGCGGCCGACCGCGTCGAGCTCGTCGACGAAGACAATGCAGGGCGCGGCCTCTTTGGCCTCCTTGAACAGGTCGCGGACGCGGCTGGCGCCGACGCCGACGAACATCTCGACGAAGTCGGACCCGGAGATCGAGAAGAAGGGCACACCGGCCTCGCCGGCGACTGCGCGCGCGAGCAGCGTCTTGCCGGTGCCGGGCGGTCCGTAGAGCAGCACACCCTTGGGGATGCGGGCGCCGAGCGCCTGGAAGCGCCGCGGGTCGGCCAGGAACTCTTTGATCTCCTGCAGTTCCTCCACCGCCTCGTCCACGCCGGCCACGTCCTTGAACCCGACCTTCGGCAGATCCGGCGCGAGCCGCGTCGCTCTGTGTTTGCCGAAACTCATGATCTGGCCGAGGCCGCCGGCCCCGCCGCGCATCCGCCGCACCACAAAGACCCAGATCGCCGCGAGCAGCAGGATCGGCAGCAGCGAGACGAGGATGGAGGTGATGGCCGAGCCGTGGCTCGGTGCCTTCGCGGCGAAGTCGACCTTCTGCTCCTCGAGCAGGGTCTGCAAGGCGAGCGCCGACTGGTCGCTCGGATAGTTCGCCCGCAACACATCGCCGCCGGCGAGCGTCGCCGACACCTGCAGCGAGCTGGGATTGAAGACGACCCGGCTGATGGACCGAGGCTCCGTTTGCACGCGGTCGATCAGCTGTGAGAGATCGGTGCTCGTTGTCGTATGCGCGGCGGAATGCTTGTGCAGTCCGAGAAAGCTGACGCCGAACCAGACGACGGCGAACACGAGGATCGTCGCGCGCAGGATATGCGGGGAAGAAGGTCGACGCATCTAGGCGGCCGCGGTCCGCTCGATGACGCCGGAGAGGGCTGCGACGAGGACGGTCGGCTCGAACGGCTTCATGACGAAGCCTGCGACACCGAGCGCGTAGGCGCGCGCCCGCTCGATGGCTCCGTCTCCTCGCTCAGCGGCGCCTGGATCGAGGCCTCGTCGTCCACAAGCAGGATGCGGCGGCGGAGCTATCCCGCAGCCGCCGGCCGTCGAACTGATCGTCGCCACCTTCTGTCCTCTCAGCGCGAAGCTCCTCGCCGACGTCGGGGTCGACGACTGCCCCGACCTGCTCTGCTGAGGTGGGCCTCTCGCGGGGGACGTCTTTGGCACCCGCCGCATCGACGCCGATCACTAAGGCGCCGTGACGAAAGTGTAGCGCGCGTTCATCGTCGGTCGTCCACCGCAGGAAGCCGGTTTCGACGAGGCACGATCCCGTCGACCCGCCTCGGGGAACAGTCGAGATCATGCGTCACAGGATGGTAGAATCTCGCGTAGGCGGCCTAAGGCCAGTAGGCGCCTCGAAAGTGTCGGGGTCGTAACCAATGAGCCTGACAAGAGCCTTTCCGTAGCAGCACGGTCAAAGGTGGCGCCGCGATCGGCGGCGTGACGTCGACTGCTGAATCGGAGGGTGTTGTGGACACGGCCAAGAGCAAGGCATCGTCGATCGCGGCGACTGCGCCTGCGCCCCGTCGCCTCCGCGTGCTGATCGCGAATGAAAAGCGGGACCGGCTCGCCGTGCTGGCGCACGTGGTGGGAGGCCTCGGCCACGACGTCGTTGCGCGCGAGATCTACGTCAGCGAAGTTGCGGCCTCGACCGCACGCGAGCAGCCCGATGTTGCGCTGGTCGGGCTCGGTCTCTCCTCTGAGCATGCGCTCGAGCTGATCGGAGAGATCGTGCGCGAAGCCTCCTGCCCGGTGATCGCCCTCCTTCATGCCAGTGACCCCGCCTACATCCATGAGGCCGCCAAGCGTGGCATCTTTGCGTACATCCTTCACGACGATCCCGACGAGTTGGCGAGCGCGATCGACATCACCCTGCAACGGTTTGCCGAGTACCACAACCTGCAAGGCGCCTTCGGCCGACGAGCAAGGATCGAGCAGGCAAAGGGGATTCTGATGGCGCGCAACTCGATCGACGAGGATGGCGCGTTCAAGCTGCTGCGAGACCACTCGCAGCACACAGGGAGAAAGCTCGCCGATCTCGCCGACGCGGTCGTGCAGAGCCATCTTCTCCTTCTTCCCTCGCACCCCAACGGCCGCCAGGTGCCGTCCGGGGACGGGCCTTGAACGGGCGATGGCTGCGACCTGGGACTCCGAGAACACCCCCTCTCTCTTCTCGGAAATCTGGACATTGTTCGATCGCGGCGAACTGGTTGCCCACTGCGCCTGGTGCGGCCGCGTACGGATCGCGGAAACGTGGGTCTTTCCGCCCAATGGAGCGCTGGACGCGATCGACGCGCGCCTGAGCACCTCGCACTCGATCTGCCCGACCTGCGCGGAGACAGTCGGGGCACCTGCCTCGCAGAGAGACCAACTGACCAGCGGGCTCGACCGATAGTGTCGTCTCGCTGAATCCTCGTAGTGACCACCGCCACCGCCCCCAAAGGCGGAGGTGGAGTCGGTCGTACGGGTGCACGTCGGCGAAGCGCCCGCCTCGAAGATCTCTTGGCTCGACCGGCTCACGAACGCCGAGGATGACGCGCGGGCCGACGCGACCGAACGGGACGAGGCTACCTCCGACGAGCTGCCGGCCGAGCACGTCGCGGCCCACGTCGGCGACGTCGATCCGCTACAAGCAATCGAAGACGCCCTGCGCATGTTCCCAGCCGACGAGATCGTCGACTTGACCGCGCCGAATGAGGAGGCGACCTGGCTCGAGACCGGCCTCGGCGAGAACGCGCGTGAGCGCTTCTCCCTTCCTGTGACGCATCTCATCATCCGCTGACCGCGCAGGGATTGAGCGCGAGCGTGCTAGTCTGTGTGTTAGCGGCGCTGTAATCGTCGGCGCTGCGGATTGTTCGCCGGCTCCAAGGGTGTGGTCCGGCTGAACGTCCTCCCCTCAAGCGTTGCGGGTTGGAACAGATCGTGGCCGACCATTCGGCCCGGTCCACCACCACGCCCTTGACCAGCGGAGGAGAAAAATGACCGAAGCATCGCCGCCCCCGTCGTCGACTCACCTTCCGAACGAAGCACTCGCCATCGACGACGCCGCTCCGGAGAACGCTCCGGAAGCGAACGCGAGCGCACCCGAGCCCGAGATCGACACGGCTGTAGCTCACCGCGACTTCAGCGAGTGGCACGGCAAGCACTTGGTCGATCGTGACGGTGAACGGATCGGCAAGCTCGAGGACGTCTACTTCGATATCGCAACCGATCAGCCTCAATTCGCCACCGTCAAGCAAGGACTGATCGGACGCCACCTCACGTTCGTTCCCTTGACCGAGGTGACGATCGGGCCCGACAACCTGCAGGTGTCAGCATCTAAGGCAGAGGTCAAAGATGCGCCGAACCTCGATCTCGAAGGCGACGAACTCTCGCAAACAGACGAGTCGACCCTCTACCACTACTACCAACTCAACTACACGGCCTCCGACACGCCGAGCGGCCGCCGACTCGCCCGCCGCTAACGACGCTTCCAACCGGTTCCGGAAGGGATCCGTTCAACCGTCATTCACGAAACAACTGGAGGTACCTGAGATGGGTATCAGTGTCAGTCTTCTTTTGGCCGCTGCGGGCGCCGCCTTGATCTGGGCCGTCAACGCAACGGTGTCCGGCGTCAACATTCAGACGATCGGCGTCATCCTGCTCATCGTCGGTGTTGTGGGCTTTGCGACGTCGCTCTTCTTCTGGTCGAGTTGGGGCGGCTTCGGCGCCAGGGGCACAGTCGCGACCGGAACGCCAGTCGCCCGCGACCGGATCGTCGAACAGTAAGAACGCCCCGAGGGCGAGCAATGCTCTGGCTACTTGTCCTTCATCGTCCTGATCATCGCCCTCGCCGTTTTCGCCAGATGTTCGACGGCCTGAGCTCGTGTTCGTCGACTTGGGGACCGGGTGGCTCCCGCGACGCGGGAGCGTTCGTCCTGCGATAGGAGATGGAGTCTTTGTTCGAAATCCTCGGACGGCGAGGCTCACCAAGCCAGCCCGGCGTGCGGGCTTACGGTGTTGAGCAACGTCCGGCCGTTCGACGAGCGGCGGACGGCCTCGCCAACCGCCTGCGAGTCGTCGGTAGAGACGGTCACTCCGGCGGCGGAGGCGAGCATCTCCTGTGCAGGGCGGCCCGCGCGGAGGCGCGGCGGATGAGGTCCCGGCTCGCGTGGCCGGCCGTGGACCCCGGCTACCGCGTGCTTCGCCAACGAATGATCCGGGGCGACGAAGCCGATCGACACCCACCAAGGCGCTGGATCGACCGAGTCTCCGAATCAACGGTGCTACCTCTCCGAAGCGCTGCCGCGTGAAACGCAGTAGATGAGCGATGAAGAGACGCGTCATCGCATTCGACCTCGACAACACCCTCGCCGACAGCAAATCTCCGGTCACCAAACCCATGGCCGATCGGTTGGACCGCCTGCTGCATAGCTTCCAGGTGTGCGTGATCTCGGGGGGGAAGTTTGAGCAATTCGAGGAGCAGCTCCTGAACCACCTGGACGCTGATGCGAGCACGCTGAGCGCCTTGCACCTCATGCCCACCTGCGGGACGCGCTACCTCCGCTTCGACGGTGCGAACAGGGTCTGGGAGCAGGTGTACGCCGAGGATCTCACCACCGAGCAGAGGGCGAGGATCGCGGCTGCCCTCGACAAAGGGGCGGACGCATTGGGCTATCGCCAAACGAAGCTGTGGGGCGCGCAGATCGAAGATCGTGGCAGCCAGGTCACCTTCTCGGCGCTCGGACAGGACGCCCCTACGGCCAGCAAGAGCGCCTGGGACCGCCACGGAAGCAAGAAGCGGAAGCTGCGCGACTATGTCGCGAACCTCATTCCGGAGTTCGAAGTGCGAGTCGGCGGTTCCACCTCGATCGACGTGACCAGACCTGGCATCGACAAGGCGTACGGCATCGCGAAGTTGATCGAACTGCTCGCCCTTACCAAGCGGGACGTCATCTTCGTCGGCGACAGATTGAGCAGCGGCGGCAACGACCATCCGGTCAAGGCCATGGGTGTCGACTGCCTCGAGGTGTCGTGCTGGCAAGACACGGAGCTCGTCATCCAAACGATCCTGGACGTGACCTGAGATGGGTACGGATGAACGGCCTTGGGGCAGCTACACGGTGCTCGACGAGGCACTCGACTACAAAGTCAAGCGCATCACCGTCGCCGCGGGGAGGCGGCTCAGCTATCAACGGCACGAGCGACGAGAAGAGCACTGGCTCGTCGTCCACGGGACCGGCCGCGCCACACTCAACGGCGAAGAGTTCGACGTGCATCCAGGAACAGCCGTCGATGTGCCCGTGCACGCAGCACACCGGATCGCCAACACCGGCACCAGAGAGCCTCTGATCTTCATCGAGGTGCAACGTGGCGATTACTTCGGTGAGGATGACATCGTGCGCCTTGACGACGACTACGGCCGCGCCGACGGATGAGGATGTGTGCAATCCATCATGACGGTCGTTTCCCATCTCTTCGCCAGGCGCCAAGCGGATCGTCAGTCCTATACGAATCTGCCCGACCCGAGTCCTCCCGTGGCGCGTCGGAGTGCACAGGCGGGTCAGCCCGTGAACCGTTCGGACCGACAGCGAAGATGCGTGGCTACTTCTGCCGATGTCGGGAACAGGAGCGGCTCGCTTGGGTGGGAAGATGCCGTACGGCCGTGCCTGCGGTGGCTGACTGTACTCTTAGGGCCGCTCTGCAACTATTGGGAGTGCGTAGCGTATGATCTGAACATATAAATGCCCTGCAAACAGGCATGTTTTGGGCGGTTAGCTCAGTTGGGAGAGCACCAGCTCGACAAGCTGGGGGTCACTGGTTCGAGCCCAGTACCGCCCATAGAAAAGTCCCGCGTAGCGGGACTTTTTGTTGACTCTGCCGACGATGTCAAGTTCTTCGTGACCCGCATCTTCCTTGCCACGGTGTTCGGTGAAGCACCTTGCGAGTTAGGCGGCCAGCACGAACTTGGACGGCTGAAAACGGCCCATTCACGTTCGGATGGAAGCGCGATTGAGCTGATCTTCGATCCGGAGCCCCAGCTGGTCCGATTGGGGGTCACTTGTTGGAGCTTGGAAGCTCCGTGCCTGACGATGTCCAGAGGTACGTACACCACCACGCCCTCACTCGACCCCTCTTGGCCCTGAACGGGCACGGGATGCTGCTCGTCGTTCGTCAGGTTCTGGTTGCTGCGAATCGAGGACATTCTTCGACTTTCCCCTTGGCTGCGCGACCTGGTCGAACAAAGCCTAGGCTCGACGGGGGTTGTCCGAAGGCCCGTGACCCATGCCGTTCCGGCGTACACAGGCGCATCCGGTCCCCGGACGCAGCGGAGGTACTGATCGCGAAGAGAAGCGACGCTACCGTGAGCAGTCCGTGATCGGTCGTCACGGTTTGTGGAGGAGCCGTCTCTGCGATCCTGAACGTCCGGCGTGTGCCGTCAATGTCGAGCGCCTTCGGCGAGGATGCTTTCGGCCGCCGGGCCGAGGCTGCCGCGCGCTTCTTCGGGACGCCGATCTACATCGCGGGTCAGACCGTTGTCGTGATCGCTTGGATCGCGGTGAACGCCGTCGCGGTCACCTTCCGCTGGGACCCCTATCCGTTCATCCTCCTGAACCTCCTGTTCTCGACCCAGGCCGCTTATGCGGCACCGCTGATCCTGCTCGCGCAGACGCGCCAGGCTGAGCGGGACAAGGACGCGCTCGATCACCTCGAGGCTCACCGCGAAGAGGTCATGCAGCACATGCAGGATCGAGAGACGGCGATCAAGTCCGAGACCGCAGACCTGAAACGGCTGATCGAGACGAACACCGCCCTAACCCAAGAAGACAAAGTGTTGACCGAGAAGATCGAGGCGCTAACGCGCGAGATCCACGCGCGTCTCCCCGCGCCGTAACACCACGGCGGGGAAAGCACGCTAGGCGAGTACACTGGAAACGCAAAGGAGCGAGCTCGAAGCATTCGGCTCGCCTCCACGTCGCCGGTCGATACGCGCGCCGGCGATGTCCGCCCTCAGCAGACAGGTCGGAGCCGTTCCGAAGCGGCCGCGATCCCGCGGTCGCCGCCGAAAGCTCGAGCTGAGGAGACACTCCTGTCTGGATCCAGCGTCGTTGTCCGTCACGGAAATGCGAGTGCCTGCGCGTTTCCTCTCTTTGCTCCTGCTTCCCGACCCGGCACACCGCGGCGGGCTTCGGCTTCCAGCATCGACTCGGAAGGAACATGATGCGCAAGACACTCCAGCTCGGAGGCCTCGCGGCCGGTGCGATCCTGATCGCCTTCGGTGTCGCGGCGATCGTGATGAGCGTCAACGGCCGCTCGACCGTCAGCAACAGCCTCAAGCAGGAACAGATCGTCGGCACGCCTGACATGACACCGGCCGGGATCAAGACCGAGGCGCAGAAGGCCGGGTTGAAGAACATCAGCTACCCGAGCTGCAGCGTCGCCAACACACCAGTCACGACTGGTGCAACGGCCCGCTGCTTTGCCCAGTACATGCAGATCCACGCGCTCGAAGCGACGGGCGGCTTCGTCTATGCACAGATGGGCCAATACCTTGCAAAGCCGGGGACGCCGAAGTCGCAGCTGACTCCCGACGGCGCTACCAGCAACACCCAGTACGCACAACTCGACCCGAAGACGAAGCTTCCGGTCGCCAACGGCGCTCGCAACGTTTGGGTAACAGAGACAGCCCTGACGACCGCCCTCAACAGCTCCTACATGGCGAGCCAGCTGGCGCTGTTCGGGATCGTCGTCGGCATTGCACTGCTGCTTGCCGGCTTCGGGTTCGCGATCCTCGCGCTCGGGGGTGCCCTGCGGAGACCCGAGAGCCAACAGGACGTCGTCGTGGGTACGACCGTTTCGAAAACCACCGTCCCGCCTGCACCCGTCCCGACCGCGTAGCAGGCGAAGCCACGACTGAGAGGAACACCATGAGCGAAACAGCGGAGTACACGATCGGAAGCGACGTCTCGTGTAGGGACGGAGCCTGCGGCGAGCTGAGCCGCGTCGTCGTCGACCCGGTTGCGCGCGCGCTCACCCACCTTGTCGTCGACCCAAAGCACGGCCAGGGAATCGGGCGGCTGGTGCCCGTCGACCTCGTCGAGTCGACGGACCAGACGATCAGACTGCGCTGCACGAGCGCCGAGTTCGACGCGCTCGAACAGGCCGAAGAGAGACAGTTCCTGCCCGGCGCGAACGGACAGTGGGGCTACGGGGAAAACCAAATCGTGTCGTGGCCCTACTACGGGCTCGGCATGGGAGGGATGGGCATGGGCGGCCTGGGGCTCGGCAACATGAACGCCGGACCCCAGGTGATCACGCGCGACCGCGTGCCCGTCGGTGAGGTCGAAGTGCGCCGGGGCGAACACGTTCACGCAAGCGACGGCGACATCGGGCGGGTGCAGGGACTCGTCGTCGACCCGTCCGACCAGCATGTGACCCACGTCCTCCTCGACGAAGGACATCTCTGGGGCAAGAAAGAGGTCGCGATTCCGATCGGCGCCGTAACCGGTGTCGAGGATGGCGTCCGGCTCAGCCTCACCAAGGACGAAGTCGCAGCACTGCCTCCCGTCGCGATCGAGCGCGCCTAACGAAAGCCAGATGCCACCCCCACCAACGTGTCAGCAGCTTCACCAACATGACTGCGGGCTTTCGGGTTCGCGCCGGTTGCTGCTGCCGGGTGCTCGTCTTCAGTGTTTCGTCGTCGTCTCGTCGGAGGGTGAGTCGAGCGGCTCAGCGGTGGCGTTTGCGGGCAGGTGTTGATCGTGTGGTTCCTCGGTGGGCACCTTGTGTTCTGCCGCTGGCCAGGGCGCGAGCACGAGCAGGAGCCGCGCGTCTTCGAGGCCGCGGAGCGCATGGCGTTCGCCGGGCTCGAACGTGACGAGCGTTCCGTGCTCGCATTCGACGGTTTCGCCCGAGGCGTCGATCGCGACGCGGCCAGAGATCACTTGCACGACTGCACGCTCGCGCACGTGGTGGTTGGGCAGCTGTTCTCCGGCGCCCAGATCGAGCGCGACGAGCCGGCACTCGGGGGAAGAGAAGAGCACGCGTGGCTTTTGTGCGCCGACGGATGCGATGCGCGGCGCGTCGGCGCCTGGCGCGCGGGCCGTGCGCTTGTCGGATGACGCCTCCAGCGTTGGTAGATGCCAGCGCTTCATCGCGTTCCCCCTAGATGGATTGTCGGTAGCCGAAGAACTCGTGGTCTTGGTTGTAGCCGCCGTGGCCGCTTCCGAGTTCGGAGTAATGCGCGACGAACTCGATCCCTTTGATCCATTTGACCTGTTTGAAGCCGAGCTCGATCTCGTTGCGGAGCCGCAGCGGAGCGCCGTGCCCGAACGAGACGGGCTGGTCGTTCATGTCGTAGGCGAGCATCGTCAGGTGGTGGCTCATGTGCTCGATCGGATGGGCGTCGTAGTAGACGCCTTTGTCTGCTCCTTCGCCGAGCGAGTAGAAGACGACCCACTTCGCCTCCGGCAGCGGCTTGACCAGATCGACGATCGTCCGCATCGAGACGCCGCCCCACTTCGCGATCCCGGACCAGCCCTGGATGCAGAAGTGCTGGGTGATCTGCTCGTGATGGGGTAGCGCCCGCAGTTGCACGAGGTCGAGCTCGACGGGATTGTCGACGAGGCCATTGATGCGCAGCCGGTAGTCGATGAAGTTGCCGTCGAAGAGCGCCTTGTATTCATCCGAGTCCGGGTACTGGCCGTTGTGCCAGAAGTACGGCGAGATGTCCTCCTCGCTGTACTGGCCCGGTTTGGGATCGAGGTGCTCGAAGAGGTGCTGCAACGGTCCGACGATCGCTTGCCCGGCGCGCTGCACGACGCGTGGGTGCCGCAGCGTGAACGGTGTCGCTGCAGCCCAGCCGGCGACGACGACCACCATCGATGCGAGAAAGAGCCCGAGCCCGAGCCAGCCGTGATCGTTGCGCCCCGGGTAGATGTGGTTGAGGTTGACCAGTAGGCCGGTGGTGAACACCATCGCCGTGTGAACCACGATGAAGACCAAGAACCAGACCAGCACGAGGAAGTGCAGAGAGCGTGCGGTCTGGATGCTGAACCTCGCGCTGATCGGCTTGAAGCGGGTCGACAGCGCGGGTGACATGCCGAGGCCGGTGATCAGTGCGAGCGGGGCGGCGACGAAGACGGTGATGAAGTAGGCGAGCAACTGCAGGCTGTTGTAGGCAGCCCAGCCGTTGTCGAGCGGCCAGTTCAAGGAGAGGTACTGGATCAGCACCGACAAGGCATTCGGAAACACAGTCCAGCTGGTGGGGACGAGGTGCCGCCAGTGGCCGCTTGCAAAGAGGAGGACGTAGAAGACCGCGCCGTTGAGCAGCCAGAGGGCGTCGACGCCGAGGTGCCACCAGCGCGCGAGCCCGATCGAATGGCGAAGACCTGGCAGGCCGATCTGCGCCGGGAGGCTGATCGAGTCCTGCTTGGCCGTCCAGAGCGGATCGGCAGGCACAGGATTCTGGATGCGAAACCAGTCCCTGCCCGGCGTCGAGTGGCGCGTCCAGTACAGACGCGGATGGTCGGAGAGGATCTGCACGCCCGCGCGGATGATGAAGATCAGCAGGAACAGGTTGAAGAAGTGCTGCAACCGCAGCCAGACAGGGAAACCCGCCGACCCGTCGGGGTGCGACGGCTCGACGGTCCCGGGGTAGCGGGCGATGAAGTGCTGCACCGCCGGCTCCGTGCGCAGTCCCTTGGCCACGGCGACTGCGACGATCAGCAGCAGAAACCCGATCGGCAGCAGCCAGAGCAGGTTGAACCACCTGGTGCGACCGACGCGTACTCGAGGTGCGATGCCGTTCACACGCGGGATCGCGCCCGCCCAGGTCGCCGTGTCGATCACGTCGTCGCCCGGTGTCAGCTGCCAGCGATAGCTGCGAACGACGTCCGGAGAAACGCTCGACGGCGCAGGTGCGGACTGATCGTCGGGAGTCGGGTCAGCGTCGTTTCCCAACCTCCGCAGTCTACGAAGGCAGCGCGGAACCGCGGTCAGGTCGGCATCCTGCTGGGGTGATCGTCTGGACGATCGGGCATGGGACGCGATCTATCGATGAGTCGTGTCGGTTATCCAGGGGGTCGGCGTGCGCACGCTCATCGATGTTCGTCGCTTTCCGGGCTCGCGCCACAACCCGCAGTTCAACGAGCCGGCGCTCAGTACGGTGCTCGAGGAGAGCGGGGTTGGCTACCGGCATGCGCTCGGGCTTGGCGGCCGCCTGGCCGATGAACAGGGCGAGGACGACTTCGGCTGCCTCCGCGTGGCCGCCTTCCGCAGCTATGCCGCCCGCATGCGCAGCGAACGCTGGCAAACGGCACTCGCCACGGCGCTCGCGGAGCCGGCCGTTTGCTTGATGTGCTCGGAGACACTCTGGTGGCGCTGCCACCGGCGCCTGATCGCCGAACTGCTGCACGCCCGAGGCGAGCAGGTCGTGCACCTTCTCGGGCCTGGTAAGCAACAGGAGCACAAGCCTCTGCTCGAGGCCGAGTCGCGTGATGGCCGGCTGTATCTCTGCGGTGCCTTTGTCGCCTAGGAGCGCATCCTGATACAGGTCGGTTGAAGCGGACGATCGATCCGGGTCCTACATGGTGGTGGCAGAGTGCCGGTGATGGCTGGGGCGACCGGTGATGTGTTCGTCGTGTTCGGGATCACCGGTGATCTGGCGAAGGAGATGACGTTTCGGTCTTTATATCGGCTCGAGCGTCGAGGTTTGTTGGCGTGTCCGATCGTTGGTGTCGCGGTCGATGACTGGACGATCGCCGATCTGCGCCGGCACATGCGGAGCGCGATCCGGTCCGGCGGCGAGATGGTCGAGCGGAGGGTGTTCGATCGTCTGGCGGCGCGCTTCGCCTACGTCCAGGGTGATTTCGCCGATCCGGCCACCTACGAGCGGGTCGCTGCCGCGATCACGAACGCTAAGCGTCCGGTCTTCTATCTGGAGACGCCGCCGTCGTTGTTCGGTCGCGTCGTCGAAGGGCTGGCCGGGGCCGGGCTGACCAAGAACGCGCGTGTCGTGATTGAGAAGCCGTTCGGGCACGACCTCGCCTCGGCGCGGGCGCTGGCGGCGGAGCTGCATCGTTCGGTCCGCGAGGAGCAGATCTTCCGCGTCGACCATTTCCTCGGCAAGCTCGGGTTGGAAGAGCTCCTGTATCTGCGCTTCGCGAACACGATGCTCGAGCCCGTCTGGGATCGAGACCACGTTGCGTGTGTGCAGGTGACGCTGGCGGAACGGTTCGGCGTCGAGGACCGGGGCCGCTTCTACGACGCCGTCGGCGCGCTCCGAGACGTCGTCGTCAACCATCTACTGCAGCTGCTGGCCGCGGCGACGATGGAGGCGCCGCACACGAACGAATCGCTCGACGCAGCGCGTCATCGCCTGTTCGAGGCGGTTGTCGCCGCCGATCCGGCCCGTTACGTGCGCGGTCAGTACAGCGGCTACCGGGCAACGCCGGGGGTCGCGGCACGCTCGACGACCGAGACGTACGCGGCGCTCGAGCTGAGGGTCGACAACGAGCGCTGGCGGAGCGTCCCGTTCTACATCCGGGCGGGCAAGCACCTTCCGATCACCCAGACCGAGCTCCGTCTCGTCTTCCGTGCGTCATCGCCGCTCGTGTTCCTGAGCAGGCGCAGGCAACCCCAGGCCAATGAGCTTGTCGTCAGGATCGACCCGAGCACCGGTCTTCGCTTCGTCCTCGAAGGCCATCGCGCCGACGCGTCCGGCCCGGAACCGATCGACCTCGAGATGGAGTTCGCCGACCAAGGCGGCGAGGGCCCGACCCCGTACGAGGTTCTCTTCCACGCCGCTCTCAGCGGCGACCACAGCTTCTTCACCCGCCAAGACACGATCGAGCAAACCTGGCGGATCATCCAGCCGCTGCTCGATCATCCGCCGCGCAACCGTCCCTACCGCCGCGGCAGCTGGGGACCCGCCGCAGCACGCGAGCTACCCGAGCCCCACGGCGGCTGGCGCTCGCCCTGGACACCCTCCGGCTGATCGCGTTCGGCCACGTGTCGCGGTAGGTTGGGTAGGTGCGCGCGCAGGTCAAGGAGACGCGGGAGGTCGCGAAAGGAACGCTCCTGGTCGTCTTCGACCTGCTCGGACGTGAGGTTGACTTCAAGCCGGGTCAGTACTTCTGGGTCACGCTGCTCGATCCGCCGTACGAGGACGAGAAGGGGCCACGCCGGCACGTCACCGTTGTCACCTCGCCGGACAAGCACGGTGTGCTCGGATTGTGTACGCGCATTCGGGACAGCGCCTTCAAGCGCTCACTCGCCGAGCTGCCTGTCGGCGCAGAGGTTGAGGTCGAGGAGCCGAAAGGAGACTTCCTGCTGCCCGCGGAGACGGACCGGGGCTATGTGTTCATCGCCGGCGGTATCGGGATCACGGTCTTCCGTTGCATGCTGTGCTACATCGCCGAGGAGCACCTTGCCCACCGGGTCACGCTCGTGTACTCGAATCGTGATCCAAACAAACGGGCCTGCACCATCCGCCCTCAGCAGCGTGGGTTGGAGCAGTTCGGTAACCGCCGCAACCTCTCGACGGCGCTAAGGCTTCAGACCAGAAAGGAGGACGGATCGGTACTCGATGCTCGCGAGGGTTACGTCCGAAACCGTCGAGACAGCGTCTACCTCGGCGCGCTATACCCCTCAGTCACCTCGCCTTTGTGTGCGGCGAATGCAGCCAGAACCTCCCTTTCTCCTCTTCGGGCACCTTGAGTGTTGGGGTCCGCCGGCAACGTTGCAGACCCAGAGCGTGCGCATGAACTTGAGGCCTGGGAGCCTGCCCAGATTGTTGGTGTGCCACTCCCGGAGGGCGGGGTTCTCGGAGTTCTGACCGACGATCGGGTTTCGCACGATCGCGTCGCTGAACTGGTCGACCACCGCCGCGATGGCGAATGCGCCACCGAGCCGTTCGTACAGACACGAGTCCGTCATTTCCTACCTCCTAGACGGTTTCTTGGAAGCGTCCCGCCGTTTTCATCGGTGATTGCTCAGTCGGTGAGATGGACACGCGCTGCCCGCTAGTACGCCGAACCGCCCGACTCGGATTCCAGCTCGCCGATTGGAGCCTCCGAGCGCAAGAAGGACGATGAGAAGGACAAGTAGCCAGAGCATTTCTCGACCTCCGAGGTTGGGGGAGTTTTTACTGCTCGACGATCCGGTCGCGGGTGACTGGCGTGCCCGTCGCGCGTGTGCCCCTGGCGCCGAAACCGCCCCAGCTCGACCAGAAGAAGAGCGAGGTGGCGAAGCCGACGACACCGACGATGAGCAGGATGACACCGATCGTGTGAATGTTCACGCCGGAGACCGTTGCGCTGACGGCCCAAATCAAGGCGGCGCCCGGAGCTATGCAGCCACCAAACCAGGCAGTACACCTCTCGGCTTGGAAGAAGCACATCGCAAGCTGAAGATCTCTCCCGCCGAGTTCGATGAGGTCGCTGCTGAGCTCGGACGAACGCTCGACTCCTTCGTCGCGAGTTGTCGTCGTCGAGAAGCGCCGTCCGCGGGTCCGCTTTCCGATGCGGCGGCTGCGCAGGCCGCGATCTTCTCGACGTATCCGCCGCGGGCGGACACCGACAACGACCAAATGTCCGTGTCTGACCGATGAAGAGACGCGTGATCGCCTTCGACCTCGACGACACGCTCGCCGACAGCAAATCTCCGATCACCAAACAAATGGCCGATCTGTTGGACCGACTGCTGCGGGTGTTCCAGGTCTGTGTGATCTCGGGTGGGAAGTTCGAGCAGTTCGAGGAGCAGCTTTTGAACCACCTCGAGAGCGATGCGAGCACGCTGAGCGCCTTGCACATCATGCCCACCTGTGGGACGCGCTACCTCCGCTTCGACGGCGAAACCAAGATCTGGACGCAAGTGTATGCCGAGGATCTCAGTGCCGATCAAAGGGCTGGGATTGTTGCCGCCCTCGACAAGGGCGCAGACGCGCTCGGATATCGCGCAGGAACGCTGTGGGGCGCGCAGATCGAAGATCGCGGCAGCCAGGTCACGTTCTCTGCGCTCGGACAGGACGCACCGGTGGCCAGCAAGAGCGCCTGGGATCCCGATGACAGCAAGAAGCGGAAGCTGCGCGACTACGTCGCGAACCTGATTCCGGAGTTCGAAGTGCGAGTCGGCGGCTCCACCTCGATCGACGTGACCCGGCCCGGCATCGACAAGGCATACGGCATCGCGAAGCTGATCGAAATGCTCGCCGTCACCAAGGCGGACGTCATCTTCGTCGGCGACAAATTGGGCAGCGGTGGCAACGACCACCCGGTCAAGGCGATGGGCGTCGACTGCCTGGCGGTGTCGCGCTGGCAGGACACGGCGCTCGTCATCCAGACGATCCTGGGCGTGACCTGAGAGCACAGGCACCGAGCAACGGTCCTGGGGCAGCTACACGGTGCTCGACGAAGGACCCGACTACAAGGTCAAGCGCATCACCGTGGCTGCACAAAGGCGGCTCAGCTACCAACAGCACGCGCGACGACAAGAACACTGGCTCGTCGTCCACGGGACGGGCCGCGTGACGCTGGAAGGCAAAGAGTTCGACGTGCATCCGGGGACCGCCGTCGATGTGCCCGTGCAGGCAGCCCACCGGATCGCCAACACCGGCACCGGGCCTCTGGTCTTCATCGAGGTGCAACGCGGCGATTACTTCGGTGAGGACGACATCGTGCGCCTCAACGACGACTACGGCCGCGCCGACCGTTGAGAACGGGCAGCGCCTTCCCCTATGCCGGCGCGACCCGGATCGGGGTCGAGCGGATCAGTGAGC
>Ga0157370_10002784_pt1 | contig 20894 bp, 21 predicted proteins | sample C35metaG_FD_113463 | JGI IMG/M metagenome (GOLD analysis project Ga0157370, IMG submission 113463) | Corn rhizosphere microbial communities from Kellogg Biological Station, Michigan, USA - C3-5 metaG | ecosystem: Host-associated > Plants > Roots > Rhizosphere > Soil | place: USA: Michigan...
ATTTTGCACTTCCAAGCAAGAAAACAGACAAGGATATGGTTATGGCTTATGTAGGAACGCAGGCAGATAAATTCAATGAGTCTACAACGGCAATGAATGAGCTTTTGACTACTCTTCCAAAATCTGAGCAGTTATTCGAAACAGCGAAAAGCGGATTGAAAAAATCAATTGCTTCTGAAAGAATTACTCAGGACGGAATCATCTTCTCTTATCTGAAATCTCAAAGACTTGGAAACAACTTTGATATGAGAAAGAATGTCTATGAACAGGCACCAAAACTGTCTTTCACAGACATCAACTCTTTCCATGATAAGGAAATGAAGAATAAGAATTATACATACTGTCTTGTTGCTTCTCAAGATAAAGTAAATGAGGCCGATATGAAGAAATTAGGTGAAGTAAAAAAACTTAATTTAACTGAAATATTTGGTTACTAAAATAAACAAAAAGCCCTGATATCAGGGCTTTTTTATTTAACAACACACTAAAAACAATTATAGATTTTATTTATCGGTTTTAGTTTGTTCGATAGATGAATCTTTTATATATTTGCATAAGAAATTTAAATATAAAAACAGAAAAATTATGTCTTTAGTAGGAAAAAAATTCCCAAATTTAACAATTGACGCAATGTCTGAAATGGGTGACGATTTAAGAATCAACATCCTTGATGAAGCAGTAAACAACCAGCAAAAAGTTCTTTTATTCTGGTACCCTAAAGATTTCACTTTCGTATGTCCTACTGAGCTTCACGCTTTCCAGGAGGCTTTAGGTGAATTCGAAAAAAGAAACACTAAAGTGATCGGTGCATCTTGTGATACTAACGAAGTACACTTCGCTTGGTTGAACACACCAAAAGATAACGGAGGAATTGAAGGAGTAACTTACCCACTTTTAGCTGACACTCACAGACAATTGGCTAATACGTTAGGAATTGTTGATCAGGATTTCGAATATGATGAAGATGGAAATGAAGTTTTCACAGGTTCTAACGTAACTTACAGAGCGACTTACCTTATCGACGAAACTGGAAAAATCTTCCACGAAGCGGTAAACGATATGCCTCTAGGAAGAAACGTAAAAGAATTCTTAAGATTAATTGACGCTTACACACACGTACAAAAACACGGTGAAGTATGTCCTGCAAACTGGGAAGAAGGAAAAGACGCTATGAAAGCTGACAGAACTTCTACAGCAGAATACTTAGCGAAGAACTAATATAATGTGTTAATTTGAAAATGAGATAATTTGAGGATTATCAAAAATTATCTCATTTTCTTCTTTACAAAGCATTGACACATTTTCAAATTAACAAATTTTCAAATTACAATCATGTATACAGAATTAACCGAAGATACATTACAAAATATAGTTAACGACAACGAAAAAGTAGTTGTTCAGTATGGCGCAACATGGTGCGGAAACTGCAGAATTATGAAGCCGAAATTCAAAAAATTAGCCTCTGAAAATGATTCTATCCCATTTTTATATGTAGATGCTGAAAAGCTTCCTGAAAGCAGAAAATTAGCAAAAGTAGACAACTTACCTACTTTCGCCATCTTTAAAAATGGAGAATTAGTGAACCAGGTTCAATCTAACCAGGCAGAAAGTTTAATTAACCTTTTTAACGAATTAGCATAATGAAATTACCCGTAATCAGACAGTTTTATCAGAATCAGACTCCTGAAAACCTTGAAAAAACATTAGAAGTACTGGAAAGTTTCTGTGAATTCAGAGGAACAAGCGAAGAAGATCTAAACGTTGCAGGAGAATTGATTACCAACATTTGCGGAGCTTTAGAAGTTCACAGCAACGTACAAAATGGTATGAGTGAAAAAGATGCTTTAAACTCTTTTGCTCAGAAGGTTTTAGGATCCATCGACAAATAACATCCTGCGATTATTTTTAATCAAGAGACTATAAAAACACAAAATATACAATACCTGAGGTTTTCCTCATTACTATACTTTTTTTCTATTCTTTAAGAATCTTTTATTTCAACTGAAAAATGCACTTCAAAGGACTTTAACCGGTCACATGAGGCAGGAAGTTGCATGAAAAATCGTAAAGAATAACCAATTAAAATCCCGGTGATATTTTCATCAGGATTTTTTGGGCTTATGACTTAAAACATGAATATCACAAATATTTTCGCATAAATTCCACAAATAAATACACGCAATCATCTGTGTCAATCCGTGAAATCCGTGGTTAAAAAATACTGCTTTAAAATCTTATTATAAGTTTCAGCTAAAGCCATTGGAAGATATCCGTAATGATAAAACAATAAAACAAGCTCCTTCGCTCAGGCTCAGGATAATAACGCTCCTATTGATATTATTGAATTCGTGTTATTCGCGAAAACATTGGTGACCTTTGTGTTTAAATAATAAAAAAATCCCGATGAAAATATCACCGGGACTATTATTTTAAAAGATAAGAAAACTTATCAATTAGCTTCTTCTGTTCATTAAAATACTTAGAATATACCAGAATAAAAGCATAATGGAAGCAAAAAGCTGCAATGCCGCTCCTACATATTGGTTAGTTCCATATGAGTCTTTTAATTTACTGGTCTGGTATAGAATTGTAGCTGAAGCCAGAATTACCATTCCAACCGAGAACCACAAGCCAAGGTTAAAACCAAAGATCATCCCTCCTACAATCAGCCCGATTGAAATAAATCCACCGATTACAATAATATTTCTTAAAAAAGAAAAATCTCTTTTAGAAGTAAATGCTACTGCAGAAATACCAGCAAACATAGCAATCGTTAAAGTAGCCGCCTGGAAGATTACATTTGTACCACCTGTCATATTAGTTGCAATGAAAAGCAAAGGCATAAAGATAACCGCTTCCAGTAAGATATAAAATCCTAACCCCAAATATTGGGTAGATTTACTCTGTGAAAGTGACCATTTAGAACCTAAAACAGAAGCCAGCCAGAAAACTCCTATAATCAGAAGCCAGATATATCTCTGAGCGAACATCATCGCAATAAGCTCTGCCGGAACAGTTTTTAATAATATCGTTTCAACTCCAATAAATGCAAGAATCGATAAAGCAACATGCAAATACGTCTTCTTGTAAAAATCCGCCTTCTCAACGTCCGAAGAATGAGCGACTAAAACATCTGTCATCATAGTTAATATTTTTTTAGTTAATCGAAAATAAATTTTATCTATTTCGCAGGCAATACTCCCAGAATTTTTCCATTATCCTCAAATACAGCCGTAATAGCCTCTTTGGAAGATGATTCTCCTGCGTATTTATATTTAATACTTGGATGATTGGCGCCATCCATCGTTTTATAATATCCTGCTTTTAAGATTTCAAGCTTTTTATTTGGGTCAATGCCATTTTTGACCTTTTTAAGAACATCATCTGTCACGATTTCCTTTACTTTCTCAGAAAGTAATCCATCAATAGTTGCACGGTCAGAAGCCTGTAAAGCATCCACAAACTTAAGGAAGTTATCATTATACAAACTGACTTTTTCCTTACTTATAGCAGTCTGCTGCTCTTTCTTCTGGCCATTTTCAACCTTTACACCTGCTACCTTCTGCGCAAACACTAACTGCGCACCCACAAGAGCAAGCCCCAGCAATAATTTTTTCATAGTATTTATTTTTATCTGGTGAAATAAGTGATGGAAGATACGAAAATCAGACCAGTTCTAAAAATTTCATCGTATCTACATTATCTGCATACGTATGAAGTCCCGGATTTTGTGCTTCCCCAAACGGAATCGCATTCAAACCGACCTCTTCTTTTGCCACAACGCACTGGATATTTTCTTCATTCTCAGCAATGAAAGATTTCACATCATCCAAAGATTCATATCTGCTGAAATTGATTACAGAAAGCGGACTGAACAGTTTATCATCCTCTTTCAGCATCACAAAATTATTATCCCAGAATTTATCCTGATTCAAAAGATAAACCGCTCTGTTATAATCATAATTGTTGGCATATTTGTTATGATTGATGATATCCTGGAAGCCTAAGAAGCTCTCAAACAATCTGTCTATCACAAAATCTTGCGGAATAAAAACCCTTGTCACATTTCGGCATCCTAATCCAAAATACTGGAAAATATCTTTTGCAAGCAGCTCCAGTTCTTCTTGCGTTTCGTCACCTTTCAGCACTGCAACAGAAGTTCTGTTTTTACGGATAATACTTAAATGATTTTTAAAATAATATTCCAGATATCTGGCAGTATTATTACTTCCTGTAGCAATAACAGCATCAAAATTTTCTAATTTTTCTACAAATTCAAAGACTACATTCTCATTGGAAAACTCATTCCACTTCTTTAATAAAAACGGAATCATATACTTATCCTTTGAAGACAGCTTAATTACAGGAATATGATTGCTCAAAACAACAGACATCACATCATGAAAGCCTACCAAAGGAATATTCCCGGCTAAAATAAGTCCAACTCTCTTTGAAATTTTAGAGATTGAATAATTTCCAAGCCAGTTTTTGATATTTTCTTCAGTCAAAAGATCTGCCCATTGCTGTAAAGCAAATTTCTGATTATCAATGGTAAACCACGGATTCTCTATTTCGGATCTTTTCAACAATAATTCAATATCAACATCATCTTCATTGTGATCTTCCAGTTTCTTCGCTAAAAACGCTTTTATATAATCACTTAATTTAATAAGTCCTAAAACTTGATTTTCGGTATTCATAATTACTTTAAAATTGGGGAATATTTTGTAATTTTGTGCAAATTTAAAAAAAATTAGCGATGGCTATTAAAATAACTGATGAATGCATTAATTGCGGGGCTTGCGAACCGGAATGTCCAAACAATGCAATATATGAAGGAGCTGTAGATTGGAAAGCTTCTGACGGTACGGCTCTTCAAGGTACTATTACAATGCCGTCGGGACTTACTGTAGATGCAAATTCACCACAGGAACCTGTAAGTGATGATGTATACTTCATTGTAACAGATAAATGTACAGAATGTAAAGGATTCCACGAAGAACCTCAGTGTGCAGCGGTATGCCCTGTAGACTGCTGTGTTCCTGACGAGGATCACGTAGAATCTGAAGAAGCTCTTCTTAATAAAAAAGCATTCTTACACGGCGAATAAAAAATTCCGTCTCATGATCTGTGAGACGGCTTTTTTTGACCAAAACTCTCATTTAACCAAAATAAAGCCGAAGGATTTTCCAATCCCAAAGCGTCCAAAAAAATAAAAATATGAACAAAAAGCACAACTTCAGCGCAGGACCATGTATTTTACCACAAGAAGTATTTGAAAAATCAGCACAGGCTATCCTGGACTTTAACGGTATCGGATTGTCTCTTCTTGAAATCTCTCACAGAAGCAAGGATTTCGTCGCTGTAATGGATGAAGCGCGTGCCATTGTAAAAAGATTGATGAATCTTGGTGATGATTATGAAGTACTTTACTTAGGAGGAGGTGCCAGCCTGCAGTTTGCAATGGTTCCTTATAACCTGATGAAAGTAGGTGGAAAAGCAGCTTACCTGGATACAGGAACATGGGCAGCGGGAGCCATCAAAGAAGCAAAAAAAGTAGGAACAGTAGATGTAGTAGGTTCTTCAAAAGAAGAAAACTATTCTTTTATTCCTAAAGATTATACGGTAGATGCAGAATATGATTATTTCCACTGTACTTCCAACAATACGATTTATGGAACTCAAATGAAATCTTTCCCTGAAGTGGATACGCTGATGGTATGTGATATGAGTTCTGATATTTTCTCAAGACAACTGGATTTTTCCAAGTTTGATCTGATCTATGCAGGTGCTCAGAAGAATATGGGACCTGCAGGAGTTACTTTAGTGGTAATCAAAAAAGAAATCCTGGGTAAAACAGGAAGAGAAAATATGTTTTCTATTCTCGATTATTCTCAGCACATTGCTAAAGAGTCTATGTACAATACTCCACCGGTATTCCCTGTATATGCCTCTTTACTTACTCTTCAGTATCTTGAAAGAAACGGAGGAATTGCTGCTGCTGAACAGAGAAATGAAGCTAAAGCCAAGCTTTTATATGATGAAATCGACAGCAATCCATTATTCGAAACTTTCTGCGTAAAAGAAGACCGTTCATTAATGAATGTTTCTTTCAAAATTACAGATGAAAGCAAGAAAGAAGAATTTGACAACGCATGGAAGGCTGCAGGAATCAGTGGACTAAACGGACACAGGAGCTTAGGCGGATACAGAGCAAGTTTATACAATGCCTTACCTCTTGAAAGTGTACAGGTTTTGGTGGATGTAATGAAGTCAATAAAATAACTTATATTAGGCGACCGAAAAAATAAAAAGATATCAGACAACAGATGTCGGATAACAGGCCTCAAAATCTGGTTTCTGGCATCTTCAATCTAAAATCTGTAATAAAATAACTCATGAAAGTTTTAGCAAACGACGGAATTTCAAAAGCAGGAGAACGCGCTCTAAAAGAAGCCGGAATTGAAATTCTGGACAATAGAGTGGCTCAGGATCACGTTATTAATTTTATCAACGATAATAATGTGGATGTTCTTCTGGTAAGAAGCGCAACGAAAGTGAGACAGGAACTGATTGATGCATGTCCCGGCCTTAAAATCATTGGAAGAGGCGGTATTGGGATGGACAATATTGATGTAGAATATGCCAAAAGTAAAGGGATCAAAGTCATCAATACTCCTACAGCATCCTCAAAATCAGTGGCAGAATTGGTTTTCGGACATTTTATTTCACTGGCAAGATTCCTTCACGAATCCAACAGACTGATGCCTCTGGAAGGAGAAACTCATTTCAACGCTATGAAAAAGTCATTCAGCAATGCGTATGAACTTTCAGGAAAAACATTAGGAGTAATCGGCTTTGGAAGCATTGGTCAGGAAGTAATAAAAATAGGAATTGCTTTAGGAATGAAAGTAACCGTTCTGACAAGAAGCCCTAAAACAGAAATTCTTACCTTGAATTTCTTCAACGGGCAGTCTGTTGACTTTGAAATCACTTCCACCAATGATATGGACGCATTCCTTAAAGATGCAGATTTCATCAGTATCAATACGCCGAAAACGAACGAGTATATTATAGATACCCCTCAGTTTGAAAAAATGAAAGACGGGGTCTATATTGTAAATACTGCAAGAGGAGGTGTCATCAATGAAGTGACACTGATTGATTTTATCGAGTCAGGAAAAGTAGCCGGAGCTGCATTGGACGTTTTTGAAAACGAACCGAGCCCGGAACTGCCTCTACTGATGAACCCGGCATTATCACTTTCACCTCACGTAGGTGGCAATACAGTGGATGCGCAAGAAAAAATCGGTATCGAACTTGCAGAACACATTATTAAGCTACAAAAAGAAACTATAAGATAAATATGCCTGTTTTTAAACCTTTCCGTGGAATTAGACCTCATAGAGACTTTGAGAGTACTTTCCCTACCCATCCACTGGATAATTTCACCCAGGAAGAGATCGCAGAGAAAGCTCAAGTTGAAAATACTTACATCAATATGATTAAACCTTATGTTGTAAGTAAATCTAAAGATATTGACCGGAACCTGCGAAAGATCCGTTCTACATTTGAAGAACTTCTGGACGAGAAGAAATTGGTCCAGGATAACTCAGCTTATTATCTTTATGAGCAGATCTACCCCAACAAACAAGTGTTCAGGGGGCTTCTCGGATTGGCTAGTATTGAAGATTTCTGGAATGGAAAAATCAAAAGACATGAAAGTACCATTCCTCAGAAAAAAGAAAAACTTGCTCATTACCTTGAAAAAGTAAATCTGCAGGCTGAACCTGTACTTCTTACCTATCCTGCCAATTCAAAAATTGAGCTGCTGATGAATCATGAGGAAAAAAACGTTCCTATCTTCAATCATGTAGACTCTATTGGTATCAGACATAAAATCTGGAGGATAGACAACCGTCTGAAGCTGCAGCAGTTTAAAGAAGTAATAGATCAGATTGATTCGTTTTATATTGCTGACGGACACCACAGAATTGGTTCCACAGCAATAAACGCCAAATATCATAAAGAAAAGAACAAAAAGCATAATGGTACAGAGCTTTACAACTTTGTATACAGCTTTATCGTTTCCAATCAGTCAATTAAGATTCATGATTATAACAGAATCCTACATGATCTGAATGGCATTTCACCAGAAGACTTCCTTAAACAGCTTGAACATTATTTCCTTATTCACGAAAAAGGAGAAACATCATACTACCCTTCTCAAAAATTCCATATTTCAATGTATTTGGACGGGAAGTTCTACTCTCTTCACGTGAAGCACGATCTTCGTTCCAAAGAAATGTCTCTGGATAACCTGGATCACCACCTTCTGGACAAGTATATTTTTAAAAATATTCTGAAAATTGAAGATCCGGACAGCTCTGAACTTATTTCTTACGTAAAAGGAACTTCTAACATTAACGGAATCAACCTTTTAAAAGAAAAAGTAGACAGCGGTGAAGGTAAAGTTGGTTTCGGAATCTATCCTGTAAGTTTTAATGATATGATTAAAATTTCAGACTTAAAATTAAGTATGCCTCCGAAATGTACATTCATTGAGCCAAAATTGATTACAGCTCTATTAATGTACGATATGAAACCTTAATAAATTACTAATTTTTCCCTACTTTTATCAACGGAAAAGATAAGTAAATAAAAAATGAAAAAAATATTCATTATACTTCCACTCTTTTTGAGTGGATTTTTATTTTCTCAAAAAAAGCCACAAAAAAGTCCGGCAAAAAAAGGTACTGTTGCCAAATTCAATTATCATGACGAGTTCAGAAAAATTTCAGATGAAATTATGACCAACGGTACTGCCTATAATAATCTCGGAGAACTCACTAAAGGAATTGGTCCTCGTTTCAGTGCAACTCCCGGGTATGCAAAAGCAGTAGAATGGGCTGAAAAAAAGTTCAAGGAAATCGGTATTAATATGATCTGGAGGCAGGAAGCCAAAGCACCTGTCTGGATCAGAGGAAAAGAATCCTTACAGATCAAAGCCGGAAATGGAGACTGGAAAAATATAAGAATGCTTTCTTTCGGAAACTCTGAGGGAACAGCCGGAAAAGACCTGACAGGAGAAATTGTTTTAATTAATTCCACTTCAGAACTTAATGCTATGTCAATAGGACAGTTAAAAGATAAAATAGTCTTTGTAAATGTTCCTATGGATCCGAAAATTATCAATACAAGTGATTCTTATTTACAGGCTGCAAAATCAAAATTAATTTCCGCTTCCGTAATTGCTAAAACTGGAGCAAAAGCATTAATTATAAGATCACTGACAACCGCTAATGACGATACTCCTCATGCTAAAATGATTTACTATGAACCAGACGATAAAGTTAAAATTCCCGCTTTATCAATTGGAGTAAGATCTGCAGATGAGTTGGAAAAAACCTTAAAAAAACAAAAAGTTACGGCAAAAATCAACATGACAGCCGAATCAAAAGGTGACACTACAAATCCAAATATCATTGCTGAAATTCAGGGCAAAAAAGATTCTAAAGTGATTGTTTTAGGTGCGCAGCTCGATTCCTGGGATGTAGGTGAAGGTGCTGTGGATGACGGAACTGGTGTTGTACAGTGCATGGAAGTCTTAAGAACGCTGAAAGCGCTTGGATATGAAAATAACCACACCATCCGCGTCGTTCTGTATGCCAACAGTGAAAACGGTGGGCAAGGCCGTGAAATGTACGCTGCCTATGTAAAAAAGAAAGACGAAAAACACGTATTTGCCATGGGAACCGATGCAGGAGGCTATTCTCCGCGAGGATTTTCTTTGGATATGTCACCTCAGAGAAGAAGATTGGTTTATCCATGGAAAGAATATTTCCTGCCTTATGGGGTTTATGATTTTGACCAGACAGAAGCTATTCAGGATATTTCACCTTTAAAAAAACTGGATATTCCTTTAGCAGAGCTTGTTGTGGATACACAAAGATATTTTGATTATCATCATTCCGAGCAGGATACTTTTGACAAAGTGAACAAAAGAGAACTTCTTCTCGGAGCCGTTGCAATAACGCAGATGATTTTTATGGTTGATAAAAACTGGTAACAATGAAAAAGATAATAGGAACCTTATTATTGCTTTTTGGGATGGCTGCATTTGGCCAGTCTAAAGAAGACTCTATTCAGTTCAAAAAAATTTCCACAGAAATTCTGAACAATGGCAAAGGATACAATGAACTGAGAGAACTTACCAAAACGATAGGCAACCGTTTAAGCGGTTCCGAAGCCTATGAAAAATCCGTACAATGGGCAGCTCAGAAGCTTCGTGATGCCGGAGCTGATAAAGTATGGCTTCAGGAAGTGATGATTCCGGTATGGGTAAGAGGAAAAGAATCTCTGAACATACAGACTTCCAACGGAAGATGGAAAAGTATCAAAATGCTTTCTCTTGGAAATTCTGAAGGAACCGGAGGAAAAGATGTCTCAGGAGAAATCATCATGGTAAAATCACTGGAAGAGTATGATCAGCTTCCTGCTGAAAAGGTGAAAGATAAAATTGTATTTTTCAATTACTCTTTTAATCAGGGAAATGTACAGACTTTCATTTCTTATCGCGATGCTGGTGCCTACAGACGAATTGCAGCTTCATTAACCGCTAAGAAAGGTGGTAAATTTGCCATTATTCGATCACTGTCATCCGCATTCGATGATATTCCTCACACAGGAAACATGCGTTATGACGAGAATATTTCAAAAGTGCCCGCCATCACGATAGGTAATACTTCTGCTGATGAACTGGAAACCTTGTTGAAGAAGCAGAAAGTCACCGCTAAGCTCAATTCCAATTGTGGAATGAAGGGAGAAAAGCCCTCCCACTCTGTTATCGGAGAAATCACGGGTAAAAAAGACCAAAGCATTATTGTTGTAGGCGGACACCTGGATTCCTGGGACGTAGGTGAAGGTGCTCATGATGATGGAGCCGGAATCGTACAAAGTATTGAAGTTTTAAGGACCTTTAAAAAATTGGGCATACAAAATAATCATACGATTCGTGCAGTTTGTTTCGCTAATGAAGAAAACGGCACAAAAGGTGGAAAAGAATACGGTAAAGTTGCCAAAGAAAACAACGAGAAACATCTTTTCGCTATAGAATCGGATGCAGGAGGCTTTTCACCACGGGGAATTTCCCTTGAAATGAATGAACCTCAAAGAAACCAGATCAAAAGCTGGCTGAATTTGTTTTTGCCTTATGGTGTTTATAACTTTGAAGGTAAATATTCCGGATCTGATATAGCCCCTCTTCATGAAATGGGAGTTCCCACAGCAGAGCTGGTACCCGATCCGCAACGTTATTTCGATATCCACCATACGGAAGAAGACACTTTTGAAAAAGTCAACCGAAGAGAACTGTTACTCGGTTCCGCGGTGATGACACAACTTATTTATATGATTGATAAAAATTGGTAACAATGAAAAAGATATTAGGAACCTCATTATTGCTTTTTGGAATGGCTGCATTTGGCCAGTCTAAAGAAGATTCCATCCAGTTCAAAAAAATCTCTACAGAAATTCTGAACAATGGAAAAGGATATACAGAGCTTAGAGAGCTTACAAAAAATATCGGACACCGTTTAAGTGGATCCGAAGCCTATGAAAAGTCCGTAAAATGGGCCGAACAGAAACTCCGTGATGCAGGAGCTGATAAAGTATGGCTGCAGGAAGTCATGATTCCGGTATGGGAAAGAGGAAAAGAATCTCTGAACATACAAACTTCCAACGGAAAATGGAAAAGTCTCAAAATACTTTCCCTTGGAAATTCTGAAGGAACCGGAGGAAAAGATGTTTCAGGAGAAATCATCATGGTAAAATCCATGGAAGAATATGACAAACTTCCTGCTGAAAAGGTGAAAGATAAAATTGTATTCTTCAACTACCCTTTCAGCCAGTCGTTCATAGAGACTTTCAAAGCATATGGTGATGCTGCAAAATACAGAACTACAGCAGCTTCGTTAACTGCTAAAAAAGGAGGGAAATTTGCCATCGTAAGATCCCTGTCTTCTGCTTTTGATGATGTGCCTCACACCGGAGCGATGCGTTATGAGGACAAAGTATCTAAAATACCAGCCGTAGCCATCGGGAGCACAACCGCAGATGAACTGGAAGCATTATTGAAGAACCAGAAAATTACTGCTAAACTTAATTCCAATTGTGGAATGAAAGGCGAAAAACTCTCCCACTCTGTTATTGGAGAAATCACAGGTAAAAAAGACCAAAGCGTTATTGTTGTTGGCGGACACCTGGATTCCTGGGATGTAGGTGAAGGCGCTCATGATGACGGAGCCGGAATTGTACAGAGCATTGAAGTATTGAGAACCTTCAAAAAGTTAGGAATTGCAAATAATCACACCATCAGAGTCGTTTGCTTCGCCAATGAAGAAAATGGTGTGAAAGGCGGAATTCAATATGGTAAAACAGTAAAGGAGAAAAACGAAAAACACCTTTTTGCCATTGAAACAGATGCCGGAGGTTTTGCTCCAAGAGGGATTGCGCTGGATATGGATGATGTAAAAAGAAATCAGATTAAAAGCTGGTCAAGTTTATTCCTTCCCTACGGAGTTTACAATTTTGAAGAAAGATTTTCAGGAACAGACCTTTATCCGCTCCACGACATGGGAATTCCTGCGGCAGAACTGATGCCGGATTCTCAACGTTATTTTGATATTCATCATACAGAAGAAGATACTTTTGAAAAGGTGAACCGAAGAGAGCTTTTATTAGGCGCAACAGCTTTGACACAGATGATCTACATGATCGATAAAAACTGGTAAAACACAAAACCGTCTTTAAAGGCGGTTTTCTTTTTTAATATTATCTAGCTCCCGCAGATTCCACAGATTGACACAGATGATGGTGTATATTGTTGATATGAATTTCAGATTATTCTAATTGGTGAAATTTGTGCAAAACTATTAGTGACATTTGTGATTCTTGAAATTAAACACAAGTTATACTAATAATTTCATAAATATCACAATTCAATAGTGACGGGCTTTAGCCCGTTTCATTCTTATTTACCTCTATCTATAGTTTTATCCAAAAAACACAACTCTCTTCCTATTTTCAAACGATTTCTAAAAGAAGCTTAAGATATGAAAAAAATCAACCATTTCACTTCTATTTTCTTATTTCAAAATATTGAAAATAAAGTAGATTTTTTTCTATGTTTAAGGAAATAACAGATAAAAACAGGCTCCAATACAGGCTTTCCTAATTTCCTAAAACAATGTGTTAATCGACAAAGCACAACTTTGGCATGAAATTGGCATGTAAAATAATGAGAAAAAAATTATAAAAAAGCACTAAGGATGAGAAAAAAGGTTTTCTGTGGATTTTCAGTTTTTCCACCGATTCAAGTTCATATCTAGTATATGAATCCTTTTTTTTCTACGATGCCGTACAAGATACGGGTTCGTGATTAATTAACCCCCGTTAATTCTTCACAGCAATTTTGCACCCCGTATCTAACTGGTATCATCAATAACCAGGAATCTTTATAGATTCAAAAAAAACAAAAATTTCCCGGACTTTTAGCCCGGAATAACGATATAGATAAATGGCAAAGTCATCGTGAACCTTAGCCCAGTAAAGGAATTTATTCTTTTTACCGTGATGAGTACGCCTTTATTTTTTAATTAATTGTATAACCCTTAAAATGTTAGTAATGATGAGATCCTTTTTTGAAATGATTTTTAAGAGAAATGAAGATGCTGCAAAATTGAATATCTGGAGCCTGTTATTGGTTCTGAGCTTTGCTGCGTTTTCTGTATTGGTATACGCTTCAAAACCAAGCTTTAACAGCTTAATTATATACCTGACGGCGTTTGCCGCATATATTGGCTTTGGCCTCGTATTCATCAGTTCCCTTGCCGGGAAAAGTATGAAGAAAAGATAACAGAAAACATAACTTTCAATTTACTTTTACTGAAAAAACCGCCCTATTTGGGGCGGTTTTTTTAATTTTGACAACTTTATTTCCAACAAAAAAGCCACTCCATCCGGAGCAGCTTTGCAACAACAACAAGTGCTATCGTCACATCGTAATAATTTATTCTTTAAATAGATCCTTCATCATTTCATCGAGGATCTTTTTGGTTTCTTCCTCAATCATTTTTCCGGACTTTTCAACAAGTTCTTCTCTGAAAGGTTCACAGCAGGCTTTTATACCGAAACCCTCGTCTGTTTTTACAAATTCAGGATTCAGGCCGTGTTCTTTACACACTTCCGATTCTATTTCTTTCTTTATCAGGTCATAATTAAGATCAAACATAATGTCTATTTTGTTTCTTTAAGTGCATGATAAAGATAGAAGTAATAAACCCTTGCCGAAATCCGTATTTCTACGGTATTTACAGGAAACAAAAAACCGCCTTTTCAAGACGGCATTATTTTAATAGAAATTGATGCTTACTGTTTAACCCTTTAAAATTTATCAAGAATTTTCTTCGGTAAGACTTTCACAAGTTCTTTTTTATATTCTTTTTCCAGAATAACAAATTTCCAGATTTTCTTGTCTTTTGAAACAGCACAGGCTTTCATATTGGCATTGATCAGATATAAACCTTCATTGGCTAGATATTTTACATTATTCGCGCCATATTTGGCTGTTAAAGCGCTGTTCATTTTTTGTTTCATCTCATCATTTAATGAACTGACATTGCATTTGAGTTTCAAAAAATAATGAGCAATAGAAAAATATTCACCAGTAATGAGTTCGGGTTTTTCAATATTTCCAAACTTTAAATCCTGTACTTCAATTTTCATGAATGGATTATTGTAAGTCATATTCAAAATCTGTGTCATCTGTTCTTTTGAAACTATGGTGAAGAACTTTGGATATATACAACTTACTGCTTGATCTATCTGTTTAGATTTAATACTGTTTACAAAATAAGTAAGTGATTTTTTTATCGCTGCATCGTCAGGATTTGCTTTGACCTGAGAAAAAGCCATACACGACAGCAGAAGGAATAGAAACAGAAGTGATTTAGTTTTCATTATTAAATGATTGTTACAAATTTAGGATTGCTTTTTCCAGAAAAACTATTAACCTTTCCGGATATTAAAATAGGTCGCAACATGTACACAGATCGTTACAGAATGTATTTGAACCGCATAAAAAAAGCCGTCCTTTCGGACGGCTTCATATCTTAAAACGATTCAATTATTTTACTTTTACAAGCTCAACATCGAAAACTAACCAAGAGTTTGGCGGGATCACTCCTCCTGCACCTCTTTCTCCGTAAGCCATTGCCGGCGGGATCAATAATGTAGCAGTTTCACCTTCTTTCAATAACAGGATACCTTCATCCCATCCTTTGATTACTCTTCCCATTCCGATTGGAATTTCGATCGGCTCGTTTCTTTTGAATGAAGAATCAAATTCAGTTCCGTCTACCAATTTACCTGCATAGTGTACAGATACATTATCACCAACTTTCGGAGCTTTACCGTCAGCTGTTTTTGTAATTTTATAGTAAAGACCAGATTCAGTTTTTTGCATACCAGCTTTTAGGTTTTCAACTAATTTCTCCTGGTTAGCTTTGAATTCTTCTTCTTTTTTCTTCTTTTCAGCTTCTTCTTTAGCTACAAAAGCCTTATTGTTTTCTGCGATTTTAGCTTTTCCTTCGTTGAAAGTTTTAGCTGCATCGTAGTGCTTATACTCGTCACCTTTGCTGAAAACAGAAACTTTTTCTAAAACGATATCTGTTTTAGGCTTATCCTGAGCTCCTTTTTCAACGTTAGCAATAGCATCAATTACATCGTTACCCTTTACCACTTTTCCGAAAATCGTGTGTCTTCCGTCTAACCAAGGTGTAGCCACTTCAGTAATGAAGAACTGAGAACCGTTTGTATTAGGTCCTGAGTTTGCCATAGAAAGAATACCTTTTCCTGTATGTTTAAGGTCGTTTCTTTCATCCTCGAATTTATATCCCGGATCACCTGCTCCAGTTCCTTTTGGATCTCCACCCTGGATCATGAAATCTTTGATTACTCTGTGGAAAATAGTTCCGTCATAGTAAGGAACTCCCTTAGCCTTAGCTTTGTTGTCGATTTTCCCTTCTGCAAGACCGATAAAGTTGGCTACAGTTACTGGTGCTTTCTTGTCCTCAAACTTTACAATTAAGTTACCTTTTGTAGTTTGAAGATTGGCATAAAGTCCGTCATTAAGACCTTCGTAAGTTTCTTTGTCTACGTTCATTTTTTTATAAATTGGGGTACAACTCATCAGCGAAATACTTGCCGCTGCCAGAATTATATTCTTGTTAAACAATCTCATGTATTATAGGGCTTTTAATTTTATGATTAATGGAATATCGTTATCTATTTTCTTTTCGTCTCCATAAGTTCCGTAGGCCAAAGAAGACGGTACCAAAAGCGTTACTTCCTCTCCATCATGTATAAAACGCAAAGCGTTCTCCACTGCTCTCAGTTCATCAAAGTGCCCGAATTTGGCATCTCTTCTCTCAAAAGGCTGGTCATAGATTTTAGTCTGGTCAAAATCGTAAAGATCATAAGAATAAGAAATCAAAGATTCGTCTTTTCTTCTTTCCCTCTGATCATAACCTTCTACCGTCACCCAGTAATTAAGCTGCGTAGGATAATACTTAACAGACTGGCCACCGATCCAATCCTGAATCTGGCCTCTTTCTATGACGTTAAGATTTTTCATCCTGTTTTTAGAAACATCCAGATCTTTTTGGCTTAAAACACCACCTACAGGAGGGTGCGCCGTCTGTGCATTTCTGTTGCAGCTCAACAGGCTTATGGCTGATATGAAGAGTATTTTTTTCATAAACTTCTGCGAAAATACACATTTCGCTAATTAATTACAAAACTTATCCCGTATTTACAAGAACAATTTGATGAGAATAGAAATCCCAGCTTAACTTCCATAAAGTGATTTAAATATTTAAGCTAAATTTTATTTTTCCGAAAAAATAAAAAGCCGGGAAAAACCCGGCTTTCATATAGTTATTTATTTACTATTAAACTGTTTCTAAAGCGTGATCTACAGTAACTCTCCATCCGAAAGGATCTTCAGACAGGTTATTTTGAAGGTCTACCAAATCTTTCTTAAGAAGAGCAGCAAAGCTTTCTTCATCAGATAATCTTGGAAGTGCCAGTTTCTCACCGTGGTATCCTAAAGCCTGGAACTGAGTGGTTACAACCGCTGTACCTACTCCCCATACTTCTTTAAGTGATCCTCCTTTCAAAGCTTCAATAACTGTTTTCACAGGAATAGGTTCTACTTTTACTTCGATTCCTCTTTTCTTTGCTAACTGAATGAAGCTGTCTCTTGTGACCCCGTCAAGGATTTTCTCAGATGTCGGAGGTGTATAGATCGTATCGTTGATTCTTACAAATACGTTCATTGTACCACTCTCTTCGAAATATTCATGAGTAGCATCATCAGTCCAGATAATCTGCTCGTAACCTTCTTCAATTGCCAATTGTGTTGGGTAGAAAGACGCAGCATAGTTCCCTGCAGCTTTTGCAGAACCTACACCTCCGTTTGCCGCTCTTGAATAATGATCAGAGATTTTTACAGATACTGGCTCAGAATAATAGCTCTTCGCAGGTGTTGCAACAATGGCAAACATATATTTATTAGATACTCTTGCTTTCAGAGCTTCTTCCGTAGCAAAAATCAATGGTCTGATGTAAAGTGACATTCCTTCCCCCTGTGGAATCCACTCTCTGTCGATATCTACCAATGCTTTTAATCCGTCTAAAAACATTTCTTCAGTTACCTCAGGCATAGCAAGACGCTTTGCCGATTTATTGATACGTTCAAAATTCTTTTCAGGCCTGAAAAGGAAAACCTGCCCGTCTTTGTCTTTATAGGCTTTCATACCTTCAAAACAAGCTTGCCCATAGTTTACTCCCATCATGGCAGGTGTAAATGGTATTGGACCGTAAGGAACTAATTTTACATCTCCCCATTTTCCGTCTTCGTACTCACATATAATCATATGATCAATGAAAGTACCACCAAATGAAAAATTGTTAGGGTCAAATGTAGAAATTCTGGAGTTTTCAGTTTTTTGAATTATCATTTTTTAAAATTTTTACGATGTTCTACAAATTTAACATAATTTTCTAAATATAAAAATTTTAGAGTAAATTTGACAAAAAAATAGCTTGAAAAGAGAAATAAAGACCACAAACGACGGTAGTAAAACATTGTTTATCAATGATTTAAATGAAAATTACCATTCTCATCACGGAGCACTTCAGGAAGCAGAACATGTGTTTATTAAAAACGGATTAAATCTGGTAAATGATTGCGAAATTAATATTTTAGAACTCGGTTTTGGAACAGGTTTGAATGTTTTGGTGACAATTAATGAATATTTAAAAACTGACAAAAATCATGTCATCAATTATTTTTCGCTTGAAAAATATCCCATAAATGAATCTGAAGTTAATGATTTGGCTTACTTTGAGCTTTTTGACAACCCTGAGTTTAAAAATATTTATCAGAAAATTCATCTGGCAGATTGGGAAAAGTCAGTAGAAATCATTAGTGGATTCAACTTAAAAAAGATAGAATGTGATTTTTTCGACCTGAAAGACATAGATCTGCCCAAAATCAATCTTGTTTACTTCGATTGTTTTGGAGCCAGAGTGCAGCCAGATCTGTGGGAAAAACCATTATTTGAACTGGTTTCTGACAAAATGGCCATTAACGGATTATTAACCACCTACTCTTCTAAAGGCAGCGTAAGAAGAATTCTTCAGGAACTGAATTTCCAGGTAGAGAAAAAACAGGGACCTCCAGGAAAAAGAGAGATGATAAATGCTGTTAAATCATAGAATGGAAGCTTGAGGATGGAAGCTGGATGTGCGCAGCAAGCTGTTTAATCGTTTGATCAGGATTCCATCATCCGTCTATTTTTTCAACAAAAATCCTTACATTAGCTATACAAATTATTATACATTATATATATGATAGATAAGATCAACATTAGAGTGTATGCGTGTGCTGTAAAAGATAAACAAGTTCTGACCTTATTTGAGGAATATGCCGGCGAACCTTTAATGAAATTTCCGGGTGGCGGATTGGAATATGGTGAAGGAGTACTGGAATGTCTGCATCGTGAGTTTGATGAAGAACTTAATGTAAAGATCGACATTCTGGAACATTTCTATACTCAGGAAAACTTTCTGGTTTCCCGTTTCAAAGAAAATGAACAGCTTCTTACCATCTATTATATAGTAGATATAGTGAATGAGGAAGATTTCATTATTCTGGATCCCTGCATCGAAAAAACAGAATGGATCGATATAGACAGACCAGACAACCCTTTTCCTCTTCCCATTGATAAGATTGTCTTCGATAAATTAAAAGAAAAATTCCTGTAAGAATACTTACAGGAATTTATATTATTTCTTAACTTTAAAATCACTGGCTCCCGGGTAAGGCTGCAGATAGCCTGAATTCCAGTTGGACTGGAGGAGTGATTCTATAAATTCATCAGTTCTGTTAGTGTGTGGATCATAGCGGTCTTTCAAATCGATATCGGCCATTTTTCCTTTTACATTCCACCAGAAAGCGCTCCATCCACCTCTCAGTTCTTTGATAATTTCAAATACGTTTTTTCCGGTAGCCCTGTTCATCAGCTTTGCAAAAACCTGCCCCTCGGTAGTGGTAAGATCTCTCAGTTGTTTTTCATACTGATCAGCAAGCATATTCTGTCTTTCTCTTACAAATTTTCTTTTGGCTTTGCTGTCCATATCATTCATATCTACCTGGATATCTCTGTACTGCTGTAACGCAGTCACAAATAGTGGATATACTCTGTACAGCTTTTTATTGAGGAAATAATAGTAATTCTTATCCAGCTGATTATTAAACCTTGGCTTATTCACCAAAACCAACTCATCCAGTACGACTACAGGCTCACCATTGATCTCGTAAACCTTCATCTTTTGCTGTTCGTCGTAATAATATTTATTGCCAAATTCATCCACTTTCAGGGATTCAGGCGGATATTGATTGAGCGGTTTTGCTACTATACCATCCTTTTGGCCAAAAACACTGACTCCAAAAAAGAATATGAAAAGGCAGATAATCTTACTAAAATTCATTATTTTTACACTTATAAGAACAAAAATTAAACGCAAAAATCATTCCTTTTTATGAAATTTGAAAAGAAATCTTTGAAATTTTTAGAAAATTATTTAAACACTTCATCACCAACCGGTTATGAACACAAAGGACAAGAAGTCTGGATGGACTATATCAGGCCGTATGTGGACAAAATAGAAGTAGATCATTATGGTACCTGTTATGGGATCATTAATCCGGAAGCCGAATTTAAAGTAGTGATTGAAGCACATGCTGATGAAATTTCATGGTACGTTAATTATATTACAGATGACGGATTAATCTATGTCATCAGAAACGGAGGTTCCGACCAAACAATCGCCCCTTCAAAAGTGGTTCATATCCACGGAGAAAACGGGATTGTAAAAGGCGTATTCGGATGGCCGGCCATTCATACGAGATCCAATCAAAATGAACCCACTCCAAAAATCGAGAATATCTTCATCGACTGTGGTGCCACTTCTAAAAAAGAAGTGGAAGAAATGGGAATTTTTGTAGGATGTATGATCACTTATCCTGATGAGTTCTTTGAAATGAACAACAGATATTTTGTATGCAGAGCGCTGGATAACAGAATCGGAGGTTTTATGATTGCTGAAGTAGCGAGACTTTTAAAAGAAAATAAAAAATCTATTCCTTTCGGGCTTTATATTACCAATTCTGTACAGGAAGAAGTAGGTTTATATGGAGCAGACATGATTGCTGACACCATCAAACCCAATATCGCGATTGTGACGGATGTTACCCACGATACCACTAC
>Ga0157370_10002787_pt1 | contig 20878 bp, 17 predicted proteins | sample C35metaG_FD_113463 | JGI IMG/M metagenome (GOLD analysis project Ga0157370, IMG submission 113463) | Corn rhizosphere microbial communities from Kellogg Biological Station, Michigan, USA - C3-5 metaG | ecosystem: Host-associated > Plants > Roots > Rhizosphere > Soil | place: USA: Michigan...
AATGGATTGATAATTTTCACACAGGTTATAATCTCGAATGCATTTCGGATTATATTAAATTTTCAAATGATTCTTCATGCAGTAATCATTTAAAAACCGGATTTGAATATTATGCAAATGCTTTTTTTACGAAAGAGGGGATTCCCAAATATTACCCTAACTCGATCTATCCTGTCGATATTCATGCACCTGCACAATTGGTTATTACATTAATTAAATTAGGGAAGTTCGAAGAACAAAAAGAATTAGTAAACAAAGTGCTCTATTGGACAATTGAAAACATGCAATCTGAAAAAGGATATTTTTATTATCAGATTAATAAATTCTTTTCTTCAAAAATCCCATACATGAGATGGGCACAAGCATGGATGCTCTATGCCTTATCTGCCTACATAAAAGCTGACAAATTTTGAACAGAATAACCATTTGCAACATCCCTGTTGACGTGCTTACCATGCAACAAACTATTGATAGAATTGATCAGGCTATTCTTGGCAGAGAAAATATTCATCATGTTGTGATCAATGCTGTTAAAGTGGCTAATGCTCAAAAAGATAAAGAGTTAAAGGATTCTATTATTAATTGCGATATTATTAATGCTGATGGGCAAGGCATTGTGTGGGCTTCTCAATTATTAAAGAAGCCGTTACCGGAAAGGGTTGCAGGAATAGATTTGATGGAAGAACTGGTAAAACTCGCTTCCGAAAAAGGTTACCGGCTTTTTTTTCTAGGTGCAAAAGAAGAAATCGTAAAATCAGTCGTAGATATTTATTCAAAGAAGTACGGTGATAATATAATAGCTGGTTACAGGAATGGATATTTCAATAAAGAAGATGAGGCTGGCATAGCGCAACAAGTAGCTGATTCAAATGCAGATATTCTTTTCGTTGCTATGAGTTCACCGAAAAAAGAAATTTTTCTAAATAACTATAAATATGTTATCAAAACTCCTTTTATCATGGGCGTTGGAGGTAGCTTTGATGTTGTTTCAGGATTTGTTAAACGTGCGCCAAAATGGATGCAGAATTGGGGATTGGAGTGGTTTTATCGTACGCTGCAGGAGCCACGTAGAATGTGGAAGCGCTATTTGTTTGGGAATTCGATCTTTATTTATCTTGTTTTAAAAGAAAAGGCAAAGCAAATTTTTAGTTGAATATCTGATATTTTTAAGAATAATAACCAATAGAATAATTTGAATTCATCTCTATAAAAATAAAAGTTGAACCGCCAGTTTGAACGATACATGCAAATAATATTTCTTGCACTGGATCTTATTGCATTAAATATTATTTTTCTGATTTCCCAGTTTTTCTTTACCAAAAGCATTCATTCAGATGCTTCGGATGCTTATTTTCGATATGTTACAGTTGCTAATGCTGCATGGCTGCTGCTCGCGTTCTTTTTCAGAACTTACTCCAACAACCTCATTTTAAATTTTGAAAGTTTTACTAAAAGAACCATCCAGGTTTATTTATTATGGATGATCTCGGTGCTTGTTTATCTGTTCTTTTCGCGTGAACTTATTATTTCCAGGTTATTTATTATTGCGACCACTACTGGCTTTGGATTGGGTTTATTGGTAAACAGATTTATTTATCTGGGCATTTTTAAATATTTTAGAAACAGCGATTTTCTTACGAAAAAAGTTATTATCCTTGGTTACAATGATACAGCAAAAAAACTGGCAACGTACTTTGAACAGGACGGCCTTAACATACAAATTATCGGCTATATTGAAGATGAAGAAAATATCCTGGAATTATCACATTATCCTGTGTTTGGGAATATTAATGATGCGTTACAGATTGCTAAAGATCTGAAAGCACAGGAAATATTCTCGACAATAACACCTGAACAAAACAATGATATTTACGAGTTGATGTTTCAATCGGAAAAAGAATGTATCCGGTTTAGAATAGTTCCTAATCTTTCAATGTTTATTACCAGGGAAGTGCATATTGAATATTATGGGGAATTACCCATACTTGCGTTGCGCAAAGAACCCCTTGATGATGTTGGAAACCGGATCAAAAAAAGAGCATTAGATGTTATTATCAGTTTATTAGTCACTATTTTTATTCTCACCTGGTTGATTCCGCTAATAGGAATATTGATTTTTTTAGAATCAGGAACACCTGTTTTTTTTAAACAATTACGAACCGGTAAAGATAAAAAGCCATTCTATTGCTGGAAATTCAGAAGCATGAGAAATAACAAAGACGCCGATCTGAAGCAGGCAACCCGCAATGACAACAGAGTAACTTTTTTAGGCAGGATTTTACGCAAAACAAGTTTGGATGAATTTCCTCAATTTCTCAATGTTTTAAAAGGCGAAATGAGTCTGGTTGGCCCTCGTCCACATATGATAAAACATACTTCTGATTATTCTAAGTTAGTAGATGAATATATGGTGAGGCAGTTTATCAAACCCGGCATTACAGGCTGGGCTCAAATAAACGGTTTTCGTGGTGAGATAAATAATCCAGAGCAAATAAAAATGCGGGTTAATAAAGACCTCTGGTATCTGGAGAACTGGACACTTTTGCTGGATATAAAAATTCTATTTCTAACAGTTTATTATGTTTTCAGAGGTGATAAAAAAGCTTATTAATTAGTGTTACAAATTCCGAATACACTTTTCCCGGATTATTGATAGAAACAAAAAAACATTTTAAATAATTTGAAAAATACCATTCTATTCGTTCAATAACTCCGTACTTTTAACAAACCAAAAAACAAATTCATGCCTCCGATTTTCCTGATTATTTAATGATGAATACTTTCATTATGGAACAAGATACACTATTAAAAGAGTTAAATAATATTTTCATCAAGGTATTTGAAGATGATTCGATAAAATTGAATGAAAATACGACTATTGCTGATATTGAGGCATGGGATTCTTTGAATCACATACAAATGATAACTGCAGTTGAAAAACATTATAAAATTCGTTTTAATTTAAATGAACTACTAAATTTTAGAAATGTAGGAGATTTATGTAGATCAATTCAGGCAAAATAAAGTTTATCTGGTTTATTATTTTCTCCTTTTTCCCTCTTTATAAGTACGCCGAAGAAAAATTTTCTTTAATGCTTTTTACCTCGATTATTTATTTCCTGTTTCTTGCGGGATCTGTTTTAGTTTATTATTTAATTCCTGCTAAATACCGAAACTTATTTCTCATAGTTATAAGCATATGGTTTTATCTGTACGTAAAAGTTTCGTACATATTTATCATACTCTTTGTTATTTTAATTAATTATTGGCTTGGCATTCTCATCGGGCGAACTGACAGTAAACAAAGAAAAAAAGCTTTTTTCTATTTATCCCTTTTAGCTAATTCATCGGTCCTGATTTTTTTTAAGTATTGGAACTTTTTAATTCTAAATCTATTTGAATTGTTTGGCTGGCTTCATCTAGATAATTCCGCTTCTGCCCCATTTCTGGATATCGCTTTACCACTTGGATTATCCTATTATATTTTTCAAACTATCGGTTATATTACGGATATAAAAAGAGGGAGCATACAGGCAGAAACTAATTTTTACCGCTTTACCTTATTCACCATATATTTTCCCAAACTATTAGTGGGTCCGATTGAGCGTGCTAATCATTTTTTACCTCAATTAAAAAGAAAAATTTCGTTTGATAAAGAAAACATTATAGAAGGTGCAAGACGTATTGCCTGGGGATTATTTAAGAAACTTGTTGTTGCAGACAGAATCGCCATTTATCATTCTAAAGTAATTAGCACTTCAGATCATCAAAGTGGCGGTACCATTTTACTTGCTTGTGTGCTATACACTTTCCAGGTTTATGCCGATTTTTCAGGCTATACTGATATTGCTTTAGGAACCGCAAGAATGTTTGGATTTCATTTAATGGAAAATTTTAAACGACCTTTATTAGCGAAAAATGTGAGTGAATTTTGGAGAAGATGGCATATTTCACTTTCATCGTGGGTTAATGATTATATTTTTAATCCCATAGCCTTGAAGTATCGCTATTGGGGAGAATGGGGATTGTTCTATGCACTTTTTGTAAGTTTTGTTGTAATAGGAATATGGCATGGAGCTGCATGGACTTATGTTTTTTTTGGAATATCACAAGCAATTGCACTTATTTACGAAACTGCTACAAGAAGGGCAAGAAAGAAGATTTCAAAAAGAATAAATTCTCATATATATAATAGCGTCAGCATTTTACTTACTTTTTTATTTGTTACTTTTTCACTTATTATATTTCAATCGAAAACGATTGGTGAAGCATTTGAACTTATTCACAAAATGTTCATCAATCGTGGCCACTTTTACCTTTATCCCTCTATAGGTTTATTCATGATAACTGGATGTTTAATCATGATGATTTACGATTTGCAGGAAGAATTTAAAATCTGGTCATTTTCTTTGTTTTCTAATAAGAGTTGGCTGGTTCAGCAAGTAGCTTATGCTTTATTATTAATTTACATTTTAATTGCAGGGGTATTTGACGGAGGACAATTTATTTATTTCGCATTCTAACATATGAAATGAGTTGGATCAATAAAATAAAACAAAAACATCTACCATCTTTGTTATTTAAAACCTTAGTGTTTTTATTCATTTTGTTTCTACTTGATTTTGTTATTGGTACCTTTTTAGCAAACTTATATTCAAAACAAAAACCAGGAGATATTTATAGGATTACTTATTCCATGGATAGCATGAAACAAGATATTTTAATATTTGGATCTTCGACTGCTAATCATCATTATATTCCAGAAATTTTCAAAAAACGAATGAATCTAAGTTGTTATAATACTGGAAAAGACAATCAGATTATTTTATATAATTATGCGATTCTCAAAGGAGTTTTGCAAAGGTATTCACCAAAGATAGCGATATTAGACTTTAATCGTGACGAATTTGAAATGGAGCATGGAAGCTATGACAGATTATCAGCTTTAATCCCTTACTACAAATCACATCCAGAAATTCGAAAAATTATTGAATTAAGAAGTCCATATGAAAAATTTAAAAGGTTTTCCCACATTTATCCTTATAATTCTTTAATTTTTACCATGATTATGGGCGCCATTGAATCTCATAAAGAAAGAAAGGAAATAAAGGAACAAAATGGTTATATACCTTTAACCGACACTTGTTATGCGGATCTAATTGCGGATAGTTCATATGGAACTACTAATTTTGATTCCGTGAAAATAAATGTCTTTGAATCTTTTATTAAAGACTGCCAAAAATCAAATGTAAAGTTGTATATCGTTATTTCCCCCCTTTTAATTCATTGTCTTCATGAAGACCCTTCGATAAATAAAGCTACGGAAATCGCAAAAAAATATAATATTTCAGTTTATAACTTTACAAACTCCCCTCTTTTTGTTAATAAGTTTTTATTTGCAGGAAATGGAACTCATTTAAATGATAGCGGTGCCAGATACTTTACCAATCTTATTATCGATTCGATCATGAAGGATGAAGGATTAATTAATCATAAAGAAATTTTAGTGAATAAGCAAAATATTTCTAAAAAATAAATTGATAAAAATAATATGGAAGACAATTTTCAAACTTCCTTTTCAAAAAATATCCTTTTCATTAATAATATTGAATCGAGAATTGAATCAATTACTCAAAAACTAAAAGAAGATCTATTTACTGTAATCAGACGAAAAGGCGCCGTTGTAGGAATTAGTGGAGGCATTGATTCCTCCGTAACACTAGCACTAACCGTAAAAGCAGTCGGAGCAGAAAATGTGACCGGAATATTATTACCTGAAAGGGATTCAAGCAATGAAAGCAAAGAACTGGCATTGAAATTGGCTCATCAGCTGGGAGTAAAAACTATTGAAGAAAATATTACTGCAGCACTGGAAGGATTTGGTTGTTATCGCCGCAGAGATGAAGCTGTAAAAGCGATTTTTCCTCAATATAATCCACAGGAATATTTAATGAAGATTGGAATCAGTCCGGAAGGAATAAGACACAATTTGCCACCGGTTTTTTCTTTGACAATCGTGGACCAACAAGGCAATGAGAAAAAGAAACTTCTTCCTGCGAAAGAATATCTTCAAATTGTTGCCGCATCCAATTTTAAACAGCGATGCCGAATGTCTATGCTTTATTATCATGCAGAAAGACTGTATTATGCAGTAGTTGGAACTCCCAATAAACATGAGGTTGAACAAGGTTTTTTTGTAAAATACGGAGATGGAGGAACTGACATCATGCCCATCGGAAAATTATACAAAACCCAGGTTTATCAATTGGCCGGCTTCCTGAATATCCCAGAGGAAATTATTGAGCGTACTCCTACTTCCGATACATATTCTGCTGAACAAACACAGGAAGAATTCTTCTTTCAGCTTCCTTTCAAAGAAATGGATTTGATTTGGTATGGATATGAAAATGGGTATGACCCTAAACAAGTTGGCCAAACAATGGGAAGAACTGAAGAGGAGATAAAAGCAATTTACAATAATTTTATCCGGAAACAAAGAACAACTGAATATCTGAGAATGGCACCAATTAATAACTTCTAACCTGCTCCGGGTAAACTCAGAGAAAATATGAATTACAATTCGATGATAACAATTCCTCAGCGTGTATTAGGCGAGGCTTTGTTTAGAACAGCGGAGAGATTGCCATTCAAAACAGCAATTATTGTAAAAGGAATTGAATATTCATACAGCCAGCTTAAGGAAAATGCTGTAAATCTTGCGCGTTATTTGATCCATGCCGGTATAAAAAAGGATGACAAAGTTGCCATTTATATGGATAACTCGTGGCAAAGTATTATCTCAATTTATGGAACCACGCTTTCGGGAGCAGTCTTTTTAGTAATCAATCCCCAGACAAAGGCCGACAAGCTAAAATATATTTTAAATGATTGCGGAGCAAAAATATTATTATCAGCGTATGCGTTAAAAAATGAATTATTTCCTGTTTTAGATGGAACAACAGGAGTTCAGGAAATAATCATCACCGGTGGGCAGAAAAGTTTTTCTAAAATCTCACCTGTTAAAGTGGTAAATTTTGATGACATCATCCGAAATAATCACTCAAATGTTTCTTTCCCTAATATCATTGCTAATGACCTGGCAGCATTAATTTATACATCAGGAAGCACTGGGTTTCCAAAGGGAGTTATGATGACTCATCAATCTATGGTCTTTACTTCCTGGAGCTTAATTGAATACCTTAGATTATCAGAAAAAGATCGCATTATCCTGGTATTGCAACTGGCATTTGACTATGGTCTATATCAATTATTAATGGTTGTTTCAACAGGAGGAACACTGATTGTTGAGCAATCATTTACTTTCACTGCAACTATATATGAAAATATAAGAAAATATAAACCAACCGTGTTTCCCGGAGTTCCGACTATTTTTGCAATGATGATTGCTGCTAACAAAAGAAATGGCTTGTCATTTGATTGCATTGAAAAAATTACAAATACAGCCGCGTTGCTTCCTGCTGATTCAATTCCTGATCTTAAAAAAATATTTCCAAATGCACTCATTTTCAAAATGTATGGATTAACTGAATGTAAAAGGGTATGCTATTTAGAACCCGAACTAATTGATTTAAAACCTGACTCAGTAGGGAAAGCAATCCCGGGAACAGAAATATTTCTTCTCTCTCCTCAAGGCGATCCGGTTCCAGCGGGTGAACCCGGTATTTTACATATTCGTGGTCCACATATTATGACAGGCTACCTGAACAAACCGGATTTAACAAAAGAGATGCTTAAGGACGGCAAATTACCGGGAGACAAAATTTTATGCTCCAATGATTGGTTTAAAATGGATGCAGAGGGATTTTTGTATTTCCAGGGAAGAAATGACGACATTATAAAAACAAGGGGAGAGAAAGTGAGCCCGGTTGAGGTAGAAAACACAATCTATAAAATAAAGGGAGTTAAAGAAGTAGCTGTGTTAGGTGTACCGGATATAATTTTAGGTGAATCAATCATTGCTTTTATCACGACACATGAAAAAGTAAAGCTTACCGAAAAAGATATACAAAGAGAATGTATAATATATTTAGAACCATTCATGATTCCTCAAAAAGTATTTTTTTTACCGGAAATGCCAAAAAATTCAAATGGCAAAATCGACCGGAAAGAACTCAAAAATGTGATGCCGGATGAAATTGTCAGGAATTGAGATTCGAAATCAATTTAACACATGGCTCATTGCCTGGAACGACCATGATTTAAACGGCGTAATGGATTTTATGCATGATGATATTATTTTCAATTCATGGAGCGGAGCCATAATTTCAGGGAAAACCGCATTGACAAAATCCTGGGAACGATGGTTCAGTGATCATCAAAATTTTAAATTTACTTTGGAGGATCTCATTATTGATGAAAATGAACAAAAAATGAGCTTTTCATGGGAGCTGGATTGGCCTTCATTTGAAAAAAAATATTCCGGAAAGCGTGAGAAAAGAAAAGGCGTTGATGTCCTTCTTTTAAAGGAAGGAAAAGTTTATAAAAAAAATACTTATTCAAAAACTACGCTACAAATAGATTCATTAAAAGTTAGATTGCAAGCGCTCTAAAAAAATACATTTTAATTTCAAAAAGATTAAACGGGGTTTTTTAAAGAAAACAGTTGTACCTTTTTGTTCATTGTTATTAAAAAGATTGGATTAATGAAGGCGGAAGAGCTTTTCAATAAGATAAAAGAAGAATTGGATTTGAAACTTAATTTTCTGGCTGATAAGCCTGAGGAAAACAGTGATTCCACAGTAAGGGCATGCTGGCATACTGCTTATGGATTTCCAAAATCAGCAGAGGAAGCTACCAAATTGCCACTGCCTGAATTAACCGAAAAACAAATTGATGTTTTATATGGCTTAATTGCAAAAAGACTGAACAATATCCCGCTTGCTTATATTTCCGGGCGTCAGAGTTTTATGGGAATAGAGTTATTAGCTGATAAAAGATCTTTAATTCCCAGAAAAGAAACAGAAATTTTAGGAAGAAAAGCTCTTCAAATCTCGATATCCTTTGCAAGAGAAAAAAAGTGTGTGAATGTGATGGATATTTGTGCCGGCTCTGGTAATTTAGGCTTGGCTGTTGCCTACTACAATCATAATACTGTTGTTTACGCGACTGATCTTTCTCATGAAGCAGTTGAGCATGCGAGGGATAATGTTTCATTCTTAAATCTCACCGGCAGAGTACATGTAGAGCAGGGAGATTTATTTTCAGCTTTTGATAATAAGAATCATTACGAAAATACAGATATCGTTATTTGCAATCCACCTTATATATCCAGTGCAAAAGTTGCAAAAATGAATACTGAAATATTAGCTCACGAGCCGGAAATGGCTTTCGATGGTGGAATATTTGGAATAAAAATACTTCAGAAGCTTATAGTAGAAGCTCCTAAATATCTGGCCAGTAAAGGATGGGTTGTGTTTGAAGTAGGTTTAGGACAGGGAAAATTTATGGTGGATTTATGTGAAAGAACAAATAATTATTCTCAAATTGAAACGGCCAATGACGCAAATAACTCTATAAGAGTAGTCGCGGCACAAAAAAAATCTTAGAATCTCATGTAATAAAAAACGGCTGGCATTCCTGAATACATGAAGTAAATAAGTAAAATACAGGTTAAATAACCAACCCACCTAATAAATAAAGGTTGATTTAAATAGAATAACAACAGGCTTTTATTTTTTTCATTAAATATTTCTATAATAAAAATAATGACAAATAAAAGCAGGGCCAAAACAAATTTGAATTTATTACCTGTAAAATCTAAATCTGTCTTATTAAAGGTGAATATATGAGTAATAAAATAAAATGCGTCAGAAACGGAATTTGCAAAAAAGAATACCATGGAAAAGGCCATAAAGAAAAATACGATAATTCTGCTCAATGTATTAACGGTGTTTTTAGAGAATCCTGAAGCAAATTTCATTCTGTAGCGTTTTGTATAAAATTCATAAACAATGGCTATGCCCTGGAGAAGGCCCAGTATCACAAAAGTAAGGTTGGCTCCATGCCAGATTCCAACTATAAAAAAAGTTAAGAATATTCCTGCAATGACGGCAGTTTTCCCAAAGCGCCGGTATTTAACAATAAATGGATTGTATATATAATCATTACACCAGGAAGACAAAGAAATATGCCATCTTCGCCAGAATTCGGAGACATTTCTTGCAAGAAAAGGTCGGTTAAAATTATTCATCAGATTAATACCGAAACACTTTGCTATGCCTAAAGCAATATTCGTATATCCTGAAAAATCGCAGTAAATATAAATGGTTTGAACAATTAAAACAGTGAATAGAGAGAGCCCTTTAAAACTGTGTACATTATTATAAACATGTGAAACGGCTTCATATAAATTATCAGCAATTACTAATTTTTTAAATAATCCCCACAAAATTAAACGGGTGCCTATCTCTATATTTTTTCGATGAAAATTTACAGGCTTATTTAATTGAGGCAAAAAATGATTGGAACGTTCTACAGGGCCGGATAAAAATTTAGGAAAAAATAAAAGAAAAGTTGCGAACGCGGCAAAATTTCTTTCCGCTTTTTCACTTCCACGATCAATACGTATCAGGTAGCCGAGGGATTGAAACGTATAATAAGAAATTCCAATCGGAATCATAATAGTTGAATAAGGAATCCTGGAATAAATCCCGGAAGAGAAAAACAAATGATTGAACCCTTGAAAGAAAGAATCAAAATATTTGAAAAATGCCAAAATTCCTATATTTAATATAATACAAAACCAAAACAATTGATCTTTTATCCTTTCCTTTTTGCCAACCTTTTCCAACAAAATACCTGAATAAAAATTCAGAAGTGTAAATAACAAAGAAAATACTGCTACACTAAATGAAAAAACTGAAATAAAAACAATACTAGAGATACATAAAAGATAAACCTTAAACTGGTTACTTATAAAATAATAAATAAGCAAAAGAATAATCAAAATCACTAAGCATAAAAAAAATATCATACTCGATTTATTTTTGTAAATGTATTTTATACAATAACGCGGATACACAAAGAAATATATTTTTTTACAGGTGAATCCAATTAATTCCAACTTCCAATTCAATAAGAACTTTTAAATTTTAAAAAATTATGGAAACTATAGCCGAAATCAAAAACAAAATCCGGCAATATGTTATCGAGGCTACTTATGCTGTTCCTGATCAGGTAAAAGATGATTCATTGATTTTTGAGGAAGGCGTTTTTGACTCAATGGGGTTTGTCCTTCTTATTAATTTTATTGAAGAAGCTTTTCACTTCAAGGCGAAAGATTCAGAATTGCTTGAAGACAATTTTGAGTCAATTGATGCCATTAGCAGATTTGTTGCGGGGAAAGTATTACAATCCGCCTAATTATGTGTGGTATCGCAGGACAATATCTTTTTTATCCATCCTTTTCTGAAACGGAAATGCAGTCCAATATCAAAAAAATGTTGTCTGTTATTCGACACAGAGGACCTGATGAAAGTGGAGTTTATGCTGATGAAAATGTTGGATTAGGCAGCGTGCGTCTAAGCATTATTGATATTTCTTCAGGGCAGCAACCAATGTCTGATTCATCAGGAGAATACTGGATAGTTTATAACGGAGAGATTTTTAATTATGTGGAATTAAGAAAGGAAATTGAAAAAAAGGGAATAAAGTTTAAAACTAACTGTGATACCGAAGTAGTTGTTCAAATGTATTCACTTTATGGTAAAGACTGTCTTCAATATTTCAATGGACAATTTGCTTTTTGTATTTGGAATCAAAAGAAGCAGGAACCTTTTTTAGCGCGTGACAGGATGGGCATTCGGCCTTTATTTTACTGGAAAGATGCCAGTTCTTTTGCATTTTGTTCCGAAATAAAAGGATTGTTTACCCTAAAAGAGATTGAAAGATCAATTAGTCTCCAAGGCATTGCCCAAATATTTACTTTCTGGACTACGATTTCTCCAAATACACCTTTTGAAAATATTTATGAATTGCCTCCCGGCCATTTCATGCTTGTAAAACCATCATCCATTATAATTGAAAAATATTGGACACTTGATTTCCCAATTGATTGTAACTATTATCCCGGAAATTTAAATGAAGCAGTAGAAGAATTTAGAGATTTGCTGAAAGACGCAGTAAGAATCCGTCTTCGTGCAGATGTTCAGGTAGCTGCATATTTAAGTGGCGGCCTCGATTCCAGCGTAATTACATCTTTGATAAAAGAGATTAATCCCGGTATTCTCAATACTTTTTCCATTGGATTTAAGGATAAAACGTTTGATGAATCTGCTTATCAAATGGAGGCAGCAAAATACTTTAACACCAATCATACTGCCTTTGAATGTAGCTCTGAAGAAATAGCAGAACAATTTATAAATACCATCTGGCACACAGAATTTCCGATATTAAGAACCGCGCCAACGCCAATGTTTCTTTTATCAAAAAAAGTCAGGGAAAGAAATATTAAAGTGGTAATGACGGGTGAGGGCTCTGATGAGATTCTTGCAGGATATGACATTTTTAAAGAAGCGAAAATCAGGAGATTCTGGGCAAAACAACCTACTTCTATTGCGAGGCCAAAACTTTTATCAAAGCTCTATCCTTATCTGCCAATTCTGAAAGATGGTGGAAATCTCGGAGCGAAAATGTTTTTTGGTTATAAATTAACTGAAACATCAAATCCACTTTATTCTCATTTATTGAGATGGCATAATACTTCGAGGATAAAAAGTTTTTTCTCAGATGAAACAACTGAACATATAAAGGGATATAATCTTTTACAAGAAATTTCAGAAAGGCTTCCAAACAATTTTTGCCGCTGGGGCGAATTAGCGCAATCACAATATTTGGAAGCTACCATTTTTATGTCTGGTTATCTGCTTTCTTCCCAGGGCGATCGAATGGCAATGGGTAATTCCGTTGAAGGTCGCTATCCTTTTTTAGATTACAGGGTAATTGAATTTTGTTCGAAACTTCCGGATAACTTTAAGCTTAATTGTTTGAATGAAAAATTCCTGCTGAAGAAAATGAGCACAGGGAAAATTCCAGAATCAATAACCAAAAGAGTAAAGCAACCATACAGAGCGCCAATCTCAACCGCTTTTTTTAATTCCCATTCGCTCCCCTTTATTTCAGATATTTTATCTGAAAATTCAATCAAATCCTTTGGTTTATTTAATTCTCAAAAGGTTAATTCATTGATCAACAAAATAAAACTTCAAAAAAATGTATCCGAAATTGATCAAATGGCCATCACAGGAATTCTGTCCACGCAATTGCTTGAGAAAAAATTTACAACTGAACACACAATCTGTCACACCGATTTTCCGTTGAGTACAAAAATCATTAAGAAATCACCCTCTGACGGTTCCATTTTAGTATAAAAATAGATGGAATCTCTTCACGGGAATTAATACTATAAATAATTCTTTTAATTGCAAGCGCTTTTTTATAATTTAGACTTTTATGTGTGGCATTGTAGGAATCATAAATAAAACCGGCCAAAATGTAAATTACCATTTTCTTGAAAAAATGGCCACTACTATCCATCATCGCGGCCCCGATGATGATGGCGTAATGATGGATGGGCCAATTGGATTTTTTCATAAAAGGCTTTCCATTATTGATATTGAATGCGGGAAGCAACCCATGACTTTTAATAATTGCACTATCGTTTATAATGGTGAAATTTATAATTACATTGAACTTCGGGAAGATTTAAAAAAGAAAGGACACATTTTTCAAACTTCCTCTGATACGGAAGTGGTACTACACATGTACTCCGAATACGGAAATGAATTTGTGAATCTTCTGAATGGCATGTTTGCTTTTATCATTTATGATAAAAATGAACATAATCTTTTTATTGCCAGGGATCATTTTGGTATTAAACCCCTGTATTGGTATTATGATAATGAGCTAATTGCTTTTGGAAGTGAAATAAAAGCTTTGCTGTCGCATCCACAAATTAAAGCCGAAGCTGATGCAGATAATTTATATGAATACCTCACTTTTCAATTCATCATGGGCGAAGGAACCATGTTTAAAAATATTCATAAAATTCTTCCCGGCCATTGGATGTCAATTGATTTGCAAACGTGGGATATCAAACAAATCAGATATTGGGAACCTAATTTTAAAATAGACCAATACCATACAGAAGAGTATTTTATCATAGAGCTCAAAAAGATTTTAAGGCAAACTATTTCACAGCAATTGCGCAGCGATGTTCCAATTGGTACTTATTTGAGTGGTGGTATTGATTCTTCACTGGTTACAATTGCAGCTTCTAAATTTTTAGATAAACGCCTTAAATCTTTCAGCGGGGCTTTTAATGAAGGCCCTGAATTTAATGAACTTGAATATGCGCATATTGCCGCAACTACTGCCAATGCTGAGTTATTTGAAGTTTTTCCTACCGAACAGGAGTTTATTGATCTGCTTCCCAAATTAATTTATCATCTGGATGAACCAGTTGCAGGGCCTGGACTTTTTCCTCAATATATTGTTTCAAAACTTGCCTCACAACATGTAAAAGTAATCCTTGGCGGACAAGGCGGCGATGAAATATTTGGTGGATATACGCGGTATTTGGTTGCTTATCTGGAACAGGCATTAAAAGGTGCGATTAATCAATCGAATGAAGAAGATGAACATATCGTTTCATTAGAATCAATTCTCCCAAATCTTCCATCTTTGAAACAATATGTACCAATGATGAAAAGCTTTTTGAAACAAGGTGTTTTTGAACCTATGGACAGAAGATATTTTAACCTGATAGACAGGATGGGAACAACCAGTCAATATTTTCAGGAAGGGTTTATAAAAGAATGCAAACATGAGGCAATTTTTCAAAAGTTTTCGGTCTATTTCAATCATCCCGATACAAAAAGTTATTTTAATAAAATGACCCATTTTGATATGCTGGGCAGTTTGCCAGGTTTATTACAAGTAGAAGACAGGGTAAGCATGTCTGTTTCTATTGAATCCCGTGTGCCTCTTTTGGACAGACGAATTGTTGATCTTATCTCAAGAATGCCTGCGGGAATGAAGTTTAAAGGCGGAGAAATGAAATACCTTTTGAAAAAAACAATAAAAGATATAATGCCTGCAGCAATTATGAATAGAAAAGATAAAATGGGCTTCCCGGTTCCATTGCATATCTGGTCAAAAAATCAAGCAAAATCCTTTATTATGGATACTTTATTATCCAAAAAGGCAAAGGAAAGGAATATGATTAACACCCAATATGTAGAGAAATTAATAAATGCGGAAGAACCCTTTAGCCGTGGCTTATGGGGACTTTTATCGCTGGAATTATGGCATAAGCAGTTTATTGATAAGTAGGTATTAGGTTTCAGGTATTAGGGTTCAGGTATTAGGTATTAGGGTTCAGGTATTAGGTATTAGGGTTCAGGTATTAGGGTTCAGGTATTAGGTATTAGGTTTCAGGTATTAGGTATTAGGTTTCAGGTATTAGGGTTTGAAATGATGTTAAACTGTAAATTTTTATAAAAGAAATAATACATATTGATTGCTTTACTAAAGTTGAACCATTACTATTGCAGCCAAAACCCCTTTTTTTGAAAAAACCAAATAAATATTTTTAGATATGGAAATTAACTCAGCGCCGGTGAATGCAGAATCATGGAAAATCAAAAAAATCGGCGTCATTGGCCCCGGAATTGTTGGAATGCCAATGGCCGCACTGTTGGCTAAAGCAAAAATTAAAATCGGCACCGATGAACCTGCTAAAGTGGTAATTGTTCAAAGAGATTCTGTGAATTCAGGATGGAAAGTTGATGCAGTAAACAGTGGAAAATCAGTGATTGGCGGCATTGAGCCTGAGTTGGATGATATTACACGCGAAGCAGTAAATGATGGTCTTCTTTCTGCAAGTTCTGATTTTTCCGTTCTTTCAGATGCTGATGTTATTTTAGTTTCTATTCAAACTGATAAAAACGAAACCGGTTTTGAACCTGATTACAGACCGATGTTTGGTGGCCTTGAAAAATTAGCTGAAGCATTGCAAAAGAAACCCGCCGGAAAAATTCCATTAATTATTTTTGAATCAACCCTCGCTCCTACTACGATGGATACATTGTTCAGGGAACACTTTAAAAAATATGGTTTGGAAGAAGGAAAAGATATTTTATTAGGAAACAGTCCAAACCGTGTGATGCCCGGAAGGCTTGTAGAAAGAATCCGTGATGCCGACAAACTTGCCGGTGGCTTGCATCCTGAAACTCCAAAGTTGATTGCAAAATTATATAATCACATTGTAACAAACGGCGAAGTTTATCAAACAAATAGTTTGACAGCGGAAATTGTGAAAACTCTTGAAAATGCTTACCGCGACGTAAGAATTGCTTTTTCTACAGAAATCGTAAGATATTGCGATGAGAACAATATTGATTTTTATAAAGTCAGGGATAAAATAAACAGTAAATTATCTCAATCTGATGAAGCTACTACAAATCCAAATGCTGTTCCAAGTGGCGGAATTTTAATCCCAATGCTTGGTGTGGGCGGTCATTGCCTGCCAAAAGATGGAATTCTTCTTTGGTGGCGCAATTTTCAAAAAAGAAACGATACCTCTAAAAGCCTGATTTTGCAATCGAGACTGATAAATGATCAATCTCCGGTACACACTTTCAAACAGGCAGAACAAGCTTTTGGAAATTTGCGTAATAAAAAAATTGCTCTATTAGGTGTTGCTTACCGTTTTAATTCTGAAGATACACGCAATTCTCCTACACTGGCTTTGGCAAATTATTTAAGGGAAAATAAAATGGATTACATCATGCACGATCCTTATGTGAAAGAACATGACCAAAATTTATTGAGATTTAAGCAACAGGATCATTTGACACACGATTTAAAAAAAGCATTGGAATTTGCAGATTATGTATTTATTTGTTCGGCTCATAAAGAATATACAAAACAGGCTGAAGCAATAATATCAGCAAAAAATATCAAAGGAATTTTTGATGCAGCAAATATTTACAACAGAAAATTATTTGTAAATAGTCCGGAAAAATATGCAGGAATTGGAAAAGGAACAGATGAGCCAATGGATGATTTTGTAAAGTTCGTTCTTGAAAGTTTTGGTGCGATGGAAAAAGGATTGGCGCATGAACTACTTGGGCTCATTAATTTTTATAATGAAAATTATGCTTTTGATGAATATAATAAAGTGAAGTTTGAAGATGTCCAACAACTTGCAAAAACCTGCTCGACCGGATGCGAAATTGCAGATGCTGATCCGGTTGAAAGAGTTCCGGCTTATAAGGGTTTTTCAAGTATTCTGGCAAAAAAAAGCCTCACCCCAATCCCTCTCCTAAAGGAGAGAGACGCGCTTTGTTAGAAACTTTAATCTGTTGGAATACAATCCAAAATAATCGATTTGAAAATATTTTCTATAGTTGGGGCACGGCCGCAGTTTATAAAGCTGGCCCCTTTATCGGCGGCACTTTCAGGTTTGCATGAAGAAATAATTGTTCATACAGGCCAGCATTATGATTATGCTATGTCGGAAAAAATTTTCGAGGATTTGGGAATAAGAGAACCGGATATTCATTTGGAAATAACGCCCGGAAGTGTGACTTCACAAATCACGCAAATGATGCTGATGCTGAATTCGGCAATGATAAAATTCAAGCCGGATTTAATTATCGTTTTCGGCGATACCAATTCAACCTTTGCCGGTGCAATGGTTGCAGCAAAACTGAATATTCCGATTGTTCATATTGAAGCCGGTTTGCGAAGTTATAATAAGGCAATGCCCGAAGAAATTAACCGTGTGGTTACAGACCATGTTTCGAAATATTTATTTGCACCAACCCAAACTGCAGTTGATATTCTGATGAAAGAAGGTCTGGCTGAAAGTTCTTTTTTTACCGGTGATATTATGGTTGATACTGTAAAAAATAATCTTGAGATTGCGCTCAGTAAATCAACAATTATCAAAGATTTGCAATTAGCGGATAAAGAATTTAATCTGCTAACTCTGCATCGTAATTATAACGTTGATGTTACGAAAGTGTTGGAACATTTACTAAATCAATTGGGTGAATTGAATGAAAAAATTATTTTCCCGGTTCACCCGCGCACCAGGAAAATGCTTGCAGATTCTTATTCAGTTCCAAAAAACATACAGCTTGCAGACCCGCAAGGCTATCTTGATTTTATTGAGCTTGAAAATTCATCAAAAAGAATTATTACAGATTCCGGCGGCATCCAGAAAGAAGCTTACATTTTGAAAAAACCCTGTATTACATTAAGGACCGAAACAGAATGGGTAGAAACTGTGGCAGAAAAGTGGAATTTGTTAATTAATCCTGCTGAGAAACATATCGCTTCAAAAATTGCTTGTTTTACAACGCCTGAAAATCAAAGAGATGTTTTTGGTAAAAACGTAACGGAGAAAATGGTGAAAATAATTAACGATATTTAAAAGTAATGGCTCAACAAAAAACATGGGGAATTATCGGCGGCGGAATGCTTGGAATGACATTGGCTTTGCGACTTTCACAGAAAGGCTACAAAGTAACGATTTTGGAATCTGCAGCAAAAGCAGGCGGACTTACCAGTTCCTGGCAAATGATTGATGGTTCAGAGAAAGACACAGTGACCTGGGATAGATTTTATCATGTTATTTTAATGTCAGATTTAAATACAAGAAAAATTTTAAAGGAAATCGGATTAGAAAATGACCTTCGTTGGGTAGAAACCAAAACCGGTTTTTATTCAGATGGAAAATTATACTCGATGTCTAATCTGATAGAGTTTTTTAAATTTCCACCAATAAATCTAGTTGATAAATTCAGACTTGGGTTAACGATTTTCGCTGCATCTAAAATGAAAAACTGGCAACGCTTAGAAAATATTCCAGTAGCAGATTGGTTAGAAAAATGGTCTGGAAAAAGAGTCTTTGAAAAAATCTGGCTTCCCTTATTAAAAGCAAAATTGGGTGATAATTATAAGAATACTTCTGCGGCCTTTATCTGGTCAACCATACAACGAATGTATGCTGCACGAAAAAGCGGTTTAAAAAAAGAAATGTTTGGTTATGTAACGGGCGGTTACGAAAAAATAAATAACCAGTTTGTAAAACATTTGGAAGAAACCGGAATTCATATTCAATACAATTCAAAAGTAAAAAGTATTAATAAAATTTCTTCCGGAAAAATGGAAGTTACTACTCAAAATTCTATTCAACTTTTTGATGAAGTAATTTCCACTTTAGCTTCGGGTGAATCGGTAAAAATTGCCGAAGAACTGACTGACGCGGAAAAGAAACTGCATAATAATATCAAATATCTTGGTGTTATTTGCCCTTCGATTTTATTGAAAAAATCTATTTCTCCCTATTACGTTACGAATATTACAGATAGCTGGCCTCCATTTACGGGAATCATTGAAATGTCGGCTCTGATTGATAAAAATGAAATTAAAGGAAATCATTTGGTTTATCTGCCAAAATATGTAAATCCGGAAGATGAATTATTTGATAAAAGTGAAGAAGAATTGCGGAAACTTTTTCTGGACTCGTTGTTTAAAATGTATCCAAATCTTTCAGAAAATGACCTGAATTTTTGGGGAACATCAAAAGCAAGAATCGTATTTGCATTACCAACGATTAATTATTCTAAAAAAGTTCCGAAAGTAACCACGTCTTTGGGCAATTATTATATTATTAATTCAGCACAAATTATCAATGGCACATTGAATGTAAACGAAACGATAGAGGTAGCAGAAACAAAACTCCAGGAAATATTAAAAGATGAGTAGGAAAAAACCAATAGCAAATATTTCACTTGATCTTGATAATCAATGGACTTACATGAAAATTCATGGTGATGAAGGGTGGGAAAAATATCCGACTTATCTCCATATTTTCGTTCCGCACGTTCTCGATATTTTGGACGAATTGAATTTAAAAATTACCTTTTTTATTGTAGGAAAAGATACCGAATGTGAAGAAAACCGCAAGTATTTAAGAATGATTACTGAAAGAGGCCACGAGGTTGGGAATCATTCTTATCATCATGAATCCTGGCTGCAAACGTACAGTTATGAGAAAATAGAAAAAGAAATTCGTGAAGCGGAAGAAGCAATTGAAGGCGTTACCAGTCAACGTACTACAGGATTCAGAGGTCCCGGATTTAGCTGGAGCAAAGATTTATTAAAAGTATTAGAAATCCGTGGCTACAAATTTGATGCTTCTACCCTTCCGACATATTTAGGACCATTGGCAAGAATGTATTATTTCAAGAAATCCGATTTATCAAAAGAAGAAAAAAAAGCAAGAAAAGAGCTGTTTGGAAAATTTAGTGAAGGTTTTAGAAAATTAAAACCTTATAAATGGGATTTGGGAAATGGAAAAAGTATTACAGAAATTCCGGTAACGACCATGCCGGTTTTTAAACTGCCGTTTCATTTAAGTTATTTAATTTATCTTGGAAATATTTCAATGGCTTTAATGAAAGTTTATTTAAGTATTGCTATCGGAATGTGTAAAATAACGAAAACGCCCATCAGTTTTTTACTCCATCCACTTGATTTAATTGGCGGCAACCAAATCAGTGAACTTGCGTTTTTCCCCGGAATGAATGTAAACAGTGATAAAAAAGTAGCAGTATTTAAAAATGTAATTGGTTTGTTAAAAAAGCATTATGAAGTAGTGAATATGAGCAAGCATTGGGATGTTTTGGACAAAGAGAGCAAGATGGAATTGAAGAAAATATAATTATCTCATAATTAAAACAACCGTTACGAGGAAAAACAGATTACTGCTTCCAGACGAAGGCTTGTTAAGCAAGACCGGGGTGGTGGATTATTATGATTGGAATTACAAATTCCCCATTAAATA
>Ga0157370_10002788_pt1 | contig 20877 bp, 16 predicted proteins | sample C35metaG_FD_113463 | JGI IMG/M metagenome (GOLD analysis project Ga0157370, IMG submission 113463) | Corn rhizosphere microbial communities from Kellogg Biological Station, Michigan, USA - C3-5 metaG | ecosystem: Host-associated > Plants > Roots > Rhizosphere > Soil | place: USA: Michigan...
GGGGGGCGTTGCGGGCCGGACATGCGCCGGCTTACGAATGGATGAATGGATAAACTACAAGACCCAAGAGCGCTGCAGCGATGACGATCACCGGTTCGGGCAGCTTCTTGAAGCGCCACAGCAGCGCAATGGCTACGATCCCAATCAGGAGAGTCGGCACGTCGATAATCGAACGCTTCGCAATCACGATTACCGAGCCGGTGATGGCGCCGACGGCGGCAGCCGTGATGCCGTCGACGAACGCCTTGATGGCGGGCAGCCTTCCATACTTCTTGAAGTATGGCGCCGGCAGCACCGTGAACAGATAGCAGGGCAGGAAGGTGCCGAGGGCGGCGACAGTTGCCCCCGGCAGGCCCGCGACCAGGTAACCGATAAACCCGACCGTAATCACGACCGGGCCGGGCGTAATCATCGCCACAGCCACGGCATCGACGAACTGCTTGTCGTTGAGCCAGTGGTGTTCGGTCACCACGCCGCCGTAGAGAAATGGAACGATCGCGAGTCCCGAGCCGAACACGAAGGCACCGGCCTTGGCGAAGAACAAAGCGATCTGGCCAAGCAAAGAGAGGTCGATACCGCTGAAAACGCCGCTCAAAGCGGCTATCGGTGTTGTCGCGAGTGCGTTCATCCCGCCCTTGCCGAGCCATTTCGGCGGGACCCGCCAGAACCCGTTGAGCAAGCCGCCCGCGATGAACAGCCATGCGATCTCAGATTCGGTGACCACAGTCGTGGCCGCAAGGACCAGATAGATCGCCCATCGTAACTTGTCGTTGCCGACGGTCTTCGTCGTCAGCTTGTACGCGCTTATCGCGATGATCCCGACTACCGCGGCGCCCACGCCATAGAACACTGCCTGCATCCAGGGCAAGCCGCCAAACCGGGCATAGGCCCAGCCGAGCGCGACGACCATTAGAAACGAAGGCAAGACAAACGCGACACCCGCCAGCGTCGCCCCAAGGACGCGGTAATGTACGTAGCCGAGATAGATGCCGAGTTGCGCGGCAAGCGGCCCCGGCATCATTTGCGCGAGCGCTAGTCCCTCCTTGTAATCCTCTTCGCTGATCCAGCCGCGGCGCTCGACCAGGTCGCGGTGCATGTAGCCGACCAATGCCACGGGACCGCCGAACCCGACGGTGCCCAGACACAACATGTACAGCATCATCTGGCCAAGGCTATAGCTCGGTGCGGTGGCAGTTGCGTGGCTCATGAACGGCCCCGTGCATGGGTGCTGTTTGCGCTCGTCGCGAAGTGCGCGTACATCGAGTCCAGCACGCCGCTCATCTCGTCGAGCAGGTGATCGTCGTCCGATGCGCGTTCACGTGCGCCGGACATGATCGCTTCGAAGCCGATCGCCTCGGGCACCGATGCGCCGCCGACGTCGAGCGCACGCACCATTTCGCCGAGCCGCAGCAACGCAGGATCGTTGTCGAGACCAAAGCTCGCAAGCAAGACTTCGAACGTCACACGCTCGCCGATGTGGGTGAAGGCCGCGCCATCGAAGTCGAAGCCGAGCGCATCGGCGGGACACACGTCCGGCGACGTCAACCAGATAAAGCGCGCGCCTCGATCGATGAAGCGGCGGATCAGCCACGCGCTGGCCACGCGGTCGACCCACAAACGCTGGCGGGTCGCCCAGGTCCGGCGCTGATAGTCCGCGATGGCGAGCAGGCGGATCGCCCGCTCCGTACTGTGCGGTTCGTCGGGGGCGAGCACCGTCTCGACGAGGGCAATGAACTCCTGCCAGGCCATCTGCGCGTGCGTGGCGGCGCCGTCGGGGAAGTAATCGATTGCCTGGATGGCCTCGTAGTCCTGCGCAGGCGCCGTAGCAGTCGAGTCAATTCGGCGGCCGACTGCCCGGAAATCGTCTTGCGGGCCTCTGCCAGCGTGCGAATGAAGGCGTCATAGTCCGCTTGCCGACCGAATAGTTTGCGAAATTCTTCGTTCTGAGACGCATCGAGGCTGGGAGCCCGCAACAGATGCGCAATGCCGCCACTGTCGGCGATGGCGCCGGCAAGCTCGCGCAGCCAATCTTCGTGCGCCCCGCTGTACGGCAACAGATAGATGCCGTCGCGCAGGACCGCACAGCCCTTCGCCTTGAGCGCCCTATAGAAGCGCATGCGCGCTGTCGCGTTCTCGGTGGGCAGTGTCAGCACGAGGATGGACCAGGTGGTTAATGAATTCATGTAGAATATGCTACACAAAAGTCGAATACACTACAATAATATTTTACAATGCGCTCCGCCGGCCTTTCGGTTCGAGCTATGACGAATCGGTCGATCGTGTCTTAGCCGCCGCTTGTCGCCTGGATAGTTGTGAGCACAACGACGTGACGAAGGCAGTCCCCAATATGGCTTAGGATGTCATGCTTCGTGCGATGACATCCGCACGACGTCGTCCCATATTTCGAGAGAACGTTGCGAGCACGACGTGTCCCGTCTTACATGCATTTGCGCACCCGCACCCTATCGGTACATGAAAAACACGGTTCTCGACATTCCCTCTTTTCGCTACTTCGCGCTCAGCCGCATTGCGACGACGATGTCTACTCAAATGCTGATGGTGATCGTCGGCTGGCAAATGTATGACATCACCCACAGCGCCTACGACCTCGGATTGGTCGGGCTTGCCCAGTTCATACCCGCGTTGACGCTGTGCCTCGCGGTGGGCCACGTGGCCGATCGATACGATCGTCGCTATATCTTGATGGCATGTCAGATCGTGCAAGGCGGTATCGCATTGCTGTTGACTGCGGGAACGTTGTCCGGGTGGCTGGGACGCGAACTCCTGCTCGTCGCTTCGCTTGGACTGGGTACGGCAAGGGCCTTCCAAATGCCGACTCAGCAGGCACTCTTACCTATGCTCGTTCCGCTATCCCTTTATCCGAGAGCTTTGGCGATCAATTCGGCCTCGTCGCAATTGGCCACGATCTTGGGGCCCGCGGTAGGCGGGTTCATCTATGTGGCCGGCGCGGCGGTCGTCTATATCGCGTGCGCGGCAATGTGTCTGCTCGCCATGGTGATGATCTACTTGATTCATTACGACCATGCGCGTCCTGCCCGCGAACCGGTGACGCTGCGAAGCCTGTTCGCGGGGATCAGCTTCATTTGGCAGCGCGAGCAAGTGCTGGGAGCGATCTCGCTCGATTTGCTTGCCGTGCTATTCGGCGGAGCCACTGCCCTACTGCCGATCTTCGCGCGTGATGTCCTGCATGTCGGCTCGTGGGGGCTCGGGCTATTGAGATCGGCGCCCGCGGCCGGTGCGTTGTTGGTTTCGCTCTATCTCGCTCGCAATCCAATCGAACGCCGCGCGGGAAAAACGATGCTCGGTTGCGTAGCGCTTTATGGACTCGCCACTTTAATTTTTGCGCTCTCGAGATCGTTTGCTTTGTCGCTTGCCGCGCTCGCGCTAACAGGCGGCTTCGACATGGTCAGCGTGGTCGTGCGGCAGTCCTTGGTTCAACTCGACACGCCAAACGATATGCGCGGTCGCGTGAGCGCCGTCAATTCGATCTTTATCGGCGCATCGAATCAACTGGGCGAATTCGAATCGGGGGTGACGGCCGGCTGGTTCGGCGCGGTTCCTTCCGTAGTCATCGGTGCAGTCGGCACGCTACTGATCGTTGCGCTCTGGACGAAGCTGTTCCCCTCGCTTGCTCGGAGGGAGCGATTGACCGCTCAGTAACCGAAACCTAGCCGGTAAACCGATGCCGACTTATCGGCCCCCGGCTCCGGGTGCCTTTCGTTGCGGCTGCGCGCGGCCGCGTGCGCGAGGTCATGGGTGCGCATAAAAAAAGACCGACATGGGCGCTGGTCGCTGCGCACCGTCGGTCGGGCTAGGTCGTTCGTAGCCGCTGCGTGCCGTGTGACGGCCGGCCGCGGCGCCGGGATGGGCTGGCGTTATCGGTCGCTGCGCTCCACCGATATTTTTTGCCGGATGACGCCGGCCGGTGTGCTCGATGCGTCTTCTCGCGCATCGCCCGTGGAGACGCGCTCGCTGTTGGGCGCCCACACGTGCCGGAATTGTTCGAGCTCTCGCTCCTCGGTGAATACCGACATCGACGGTTTGACCAAATCGTGCCGCGATACGATGCCGACCAGCCGATACGTCCTCTCGTTCTCCACGACCGGAACGCGCTCGAGCCCTTGCATTGCCAAGCGAGCGGCTACGTTTCTGCATGTCTCGCCGGGCAACGCGATCTCGGGCCGCATCTGCCCGAATGCGCTGCCAAGCGGCGCATCGGCGTGCTCCGGCGACACTCGATCAAGCAATGCTCGGTCGACCATGCCGACCAGGGCGCCCGATGCAACCACGGGATAGGCGCGGAATTTCTGCTGCGGGCCGAAGTAGTCTCTGAGCACTTGGGACGTCGGCGTGCTCGCATCGATCGTCGCGACATTGCGGGTCATGACTTCTTCGACGTAATGCCGCTCCAGCGGATCGATACTGTATTCGCGATAGATGTGGTAGCCGCGTCTAGCAATCTTCTCGGTGAGAATCGAGCGGCGCATGAGCAGGACCGTAAAGCCGTAAGCGACCGCCGCTGCGGCCAATAACGGCAGCAACGCATTGGCGTCGCCGGTCAATTCGAATGCGAAGATGGCCGCCATGATAGGCGCGCGCATCATGCCGCCGAGCGCCGCCGCCATGAAAATCAGCGGCCAAACCGCCGGCTCGCCGCCGGGCATGTAGGGGCCCGCGATCGCGCCCACGCCGGCGCCCATCATGAGCAACGGCGCCAACACGCCGCCCGACGTACCCGACGCCAGTGCGATGACCCAAATGATGGCCTTGACAACGACGATCGCAATGACGGCATGCAAGACCAGATGGTTCTGCAGCAAGTCACCGATGACGTCATAGCCGACGCCGAGCGTCCTCGGCTGGAAGTAGCCGCCGATACCGACAGCGATCGCGCCCAATGCGGGCCACCACATCCAATGGATCGGCAGTTTGCCGAACGCATCCTCGACCTTGTAAAGCCAGGACGACAAGCCCCACGAAAGCGCACCGGCAATCAAGCCGGCAATAGCCGACGATACGAGGCCGAGCGGGCCGAGCGGCATCGTATGCAGCGGAAACAATGGCCCGCTACCGAGCAGCAGGGGCCGCGTGAACCCTGCGACGGCGCACGCGATGGCCACCGGCAAGAGGCTGCGAGGGCGCAACTCGAACAGCAACAGCTCGATTGCCAAAAGCACGGCAGCCACCGGCGTACCGAACACCGCGGTCATGCCCGCTACGGCTCCGGCTACGAGCAGCGCCTTTCTTTCCGCGCTCGATAAATGAAAGTACTGAGCGATCAGCGACCCAATCGCACCGCCCGTCATGATGATCGGGCCTTCCGCGCCAAACGGGCCGCCGCTGCCGATCGCAATCGCCGACGCGAGCGGCTTGAGCATCGCAACCTTCGGCGACATCTTGCTCTTGCCGAACAAAATCGCCTCGATGGCCTCGGGAATCCCATGTCCGCGAATCTGCTCCGAGCCGAAGCGGGCGATCAAGCCCACCAGCAGCCCGCCGATCACGGGTATCGCGATGACCCATAGTCCCAGCGTGTTTTCCGCCGGCGAATGATTTGCCGCCGAAAACTGCTGAAAGAAGAACAGATTGGTGAAGAAATGGATGAGATGCAGCAGAAAATCGGCGGCCACCGTGCTCAACGCCCCGCCGACGGCAGCGATCGCACTGATGCGCAGCAGTCGAACATCCGTTGCAAAATCGCCCTTGTGTTCGCTCATGAAACTCCCTTCTATGCAAGCTGATGGTATATCCCGCAGAACCCGCATTTATATCATAACGTGATGTAAAGCGCGCAAAACCGCGCGAAATCACGCAGTCGCGGTCGAACGCGCCTCAAGTCCGGCGCAACCCTGCGGTTAATCGTTAGAGCCCGCTCGGCCCTGGAACGGCGAGCGTGCGCGCGGCGCAGTGCTGCCGCGGCCAAGAAGGTCGCCGCAGTCATCGCCGAATCGACGTCAACGGTCCGAGGCGGCTATCGGGTTGCGGAAGAGGTCAGCGCTGCGATGCGCGGAATCGTATCGCGCGTCGAGCAAGTGCGCGCCATCATCGGCGAGACCGCCGTCGCTTCGCGCCAGCAGTCGGCCGGGGTTGCGCAGGTGGGGCTTGCCGTCACGCAAATCGGTGAGGCGACCCAGCAAAACGCGACGCTCGTCGACGAGACTGCGTAGGTCGAGCGCGGGCTCGAGGCACAGACAGCCAGTCTCAACGGCGCAATCGCCGCGTTCAAGTTGGCCGAGGCAAGGACGAGTCCAAGGACGAGTCGATAGGAGGCCGATATTCGCCCGCCGACCAATCGATCGTTTCGATCTCACCGTCTCGCCTACGCCTTGCGGCGAAACGACCGAATATCGCCGCGCCGTCAGTGCTGCAGTTGCCACTGCAAGACGGGATGCGTGGCGCCGCTCGGCATCGCCCATACGCCGCCCGGCCCGAAGTCGTATCCCACGAACGAGGACACTTGCTGCATCTGTGCATTCGTCAGCCCGTTCGCCGCGGGCACGCTGGTGCCCGAGTACACGCCCGAGGTCGCCCCCGTCGTATCCTTGTTCCAATAGACATCGTTGCCGATCGTCCCGCCATCGTTGATCGATGCGATGCCGGCTGGCGGAATGCCGTTGGGGTTGTTGACCGGGCCCGTCGCGAACGATTGGGTAATCGTCCCTCCGGTATTGTTCCAGACGAGCGCCGCGGACCCCGACGTACAGCCCGGCCCGGGGCAAGACGAAAACCCTAGCGACGTAGCGCCGGTCGCATACGACTCGGTGATGAGGCCGCCGTTGCCGCCGACGAGTCCGCCCGCCCCGCCCGCGAACGGTTCGGCTGTCGCCTCTCCCGTTGCGAACGATTGAGCGATGAGGCCGTTGTTCAAGCCGACCAAGCCTCCGAGATTTCCAGCTGCGTCGATCCCCGCGCTGCTTGAAGAACGCATAATCGTGCCGAAATTGGTACCGACCAATCCGCCGGACGTCGTAAGGTATGCATCGAGCGCGCCGGATTGGGCAATTCCGCCCGACGAGCTGCCGTATGCGATCGTTCCATTGTTGACGCCCGCGAGCAGCCCAATCGAGTAATAGCCGCCAGAACCCGCGGAGTTGCCGCCGACGTCGATATTGCGCACGACGCCCTGTGTGCCGATCACCCCGAATAAACCTTGGGCCAGCATTTGAATACCCGGTCCCACAATGTAGGGCCCGCCCACCACCATCTGGGCCAAGTCGAGCGAACTGACCTGATGTCCGCGGCCATCGAACTGGCCGACGAACGGATGGTTGTAGTCTCCGATCGGCACGAAAGAGCCATCGCCGGTCGCACTTGCATCGATGTCTTTGCCAAGTGCATAGTTTGCCGTCACATCGCCGGCCACCTTCTCCAGGTCCGCTAAAGTGTTGACGAGCCGATAGCCGGTGATTTGTGTGACGAGGCCGCTATAGGGCGCAGCCGTCCATGCTGCGTTGGACAACAGGGTACCCGGCGTATAGAGGCCGTTCATGTCGTAGAGCGCCGTCACGGTACCCGTACTCTTCGACCAATCGACGATCCCGCGGTTGACGACGCTGCCGCCGTTGTCGATCGACGCGGCATCGGCCCTCAGCGTCAGATTCCCTGCGCCCCTGTTCCTGATTTTCGCGCCGTCCTCGAGAGTCAGCGAATGATAGGCGCCGAGCGTCAGCGATGCTGCGCCGGTCCAGTGAATGGAGGACAGCATGTCGACATCGCCGGTTCCACCATGCAGACCCGTCGCTTCGGCGTCGATCGAGGTGCCGGCGTTCAGGCTTCGGCTGAACGCCGCCGCCGCGGCGTCGTCGACCCTGAGATTGGGCGTCTTCAGATTCCACGTGCCGGCTTTGACCAGCGGCGTGATGTCGGCCGAGCCGAGTTCGAGCCGTCCCGCGTTCGTATCGACCGTGCCGCCGCTGCCATCCGCGTTCTTCGCTTTGATGGTGCCGCCCAGCGCGACCGTCCCGGTCTCGGCAACGAGCCAAACGTGTCCATCGCGTTTGGCCGTGCCTGTCGCGCGGATCGTCGTGTGATCGCCCGCGAGCGCGAAGATATTGCCGTCGGCCGCCTGCAGGCTCACTTGTGCCGCGCTGATCGGGCCGGCATTGTCGATGGTGCCGCGGCTGCCCGTTTGCACGAACACTTGCCGCCCAGTCGACGAGTCCTGCAGCAACACGCTCTGCCCGACGGCTAACTCGGCCGTGCCGTGCGGCGCGGTGATTCGCCCGGCATTGACCACGCTGTTGCGTGCGATGAGCATGACGTCGCCGCCCGTCGATCCGACGGTGCCGAGATTGATGACGCGCGCGTTCGAGTTGCCCTTGAATGTAAGCGGATGTCCCTTCATGAATCCACAGTAGCAGGTATCGAGCGTCGAAGCGACGAACCGTCCGCCGGTGCTGACGACCCCGCTCCGGCCGATGAGAATGCCTTGCGGGTTGATCAAGTACACGCTGCCTGTTGCGCTCAACGTGCCGTAAATCGCAGAAGGATCACCGCCCGTGACGCGATTTAGCGTTGCGCCGCTGCCGTTATTGAATGCGACACGATGGCCCCCGGCAATCGAGAAGCTGTTCCAGTCGATCACGCCGCGGGTCGTCGTTTGATCGATCGTCATCGAATTGCCCGCGCCGGCAATCGACCCGGAGCCTGCAATGAAATGTCCCCCGCTCGGCAGTGCGCCGGCCGCATCGGCCGGAGGCGAGGACGCGCCCCACCCCCACAGTGCGACGGCGATCGGCACCAGGCCGGCAAGCGGCCTGCGACGCACAGATCGATTGGATATGATGTAAGGAATACCGCGAGCCGTACCGCAGAATGGTTTGCCGATACGCATGGTCTCACCCCTGTCTTCGACAAGTGTCGAGCATCGCTTCTCGCACTGTCCCTGTGCTAACCGCAAGCGGCTCGCTGAGAAAGATAGTGGGCGCAACTCGTGCCATAGCGAGGTAATGCCAGCCCAATCGGTCAAGCATTCGGGGTTTTCGGTCAGGGCGATGCAAGGCGTGCTAATCGTTGACTGGAGCGGTATTCCTCAGCTTCCGCCACGCGGGCCGGTCGATCCGCGAATCTTGAGTTCGGCCGCAATTTCAACACCCGCCGCGCGCTCGCGATTCCCATTCGGACCCTCGAGCATATCGAGAAGCGACTTCGCCGCCGCGCGCCCGATCGCGTTCGTATCGACCCACATCGTGGTCAACGTCGGGGCCATCTCCCGCGCGAGCGCAATATCGTCGAAGCCCGTAATCGACAACTGCTGCGGAACCGAAATTCCCAACGCTTGCGCTTCGAGCAGCGCACCGATCGCGAGGCTGTCGTTGCCACATACAATCGCGCTTGGTCGCACGCCGGGCGCCCCCCATATCGTACGCAGGCTTTCGCGGCCAAACGCAATCGTCGCAGGCCCTTCGCAAAGATGGACGGGGCGCACCGCGAGCCCATGGGCCGCCAGTGTTTCATGCACGCCGCGCAGACGCGCCTGGACGCGATCGTTATCGACCGAAGGTTGCACGATGACGCCGAAGTCCCGGTGTCCCAGTGCGATGAGATGCTCGGTCAGCGTCGCAAAAGCGGCGCGATTGTCGAAGCCGACGCAGCAGTGCGGGCTTCCATGACGGTAGGCATAGGTGACGACGTACGGGACCTCATGGTTGTTCAGAAGGTCGAACAACTCCGCGGGATAACACTCGCCGACCACGGACACGGCTTCGACGCCGCGCGCAAGCATCGCCTGCACTTGCGTGAGCGCCTGTGCGGGATCGTAATTCGCGCAGCCGAGAAAGAGCGTGATGCCGTGCTCGGCGAAGACCGCTTGCATGCCCGACACCTGAGAGGCGAAGACATGGTTGTCGAGCGTCGGGATGATCGCGCCCGCGATATGCGAGCGCGTCGAAGCCAGCGCGCGCCCAGCCGCGTTCGGAATCCAGTTCAATGCACGCGCAGCTTCATGCACGCGCTGTTGGACTTCCGCCGACACCTTCCCGGGCTCGTTATAGACGCGCGAGACGGTCGCAGTCGAGACGCCGGCGAGCTTGGCGACATCGCTCAGCACCGACCGTCCGGTGCCGCGCCGGCTACGCGGCACGCCTCGAGCCACGCCCGAGCGCGAAGGCGTCGTACTCACGCAATGCTCCTTTGGGCGCTCGGTTTACCGCCAGAGTCCCGAAATGAGTCGCGAATCGAATCGGAAGCCGTCATCGTTAACCCTCGAAATAGCCATTCCTTGGTTGCATGGCGCGTGTCGTTTGTGCGAATGTAAGCGCTGACAGCGCCAGCTGTCGTCCCATTATGCCAGGGCGTGCGGCCCTCACCTCCCCCTACGTGTTGGTTTGCGTCAGGCCCTCTCTGGGACAACGTTTTCCGGATGGAAATGTAAGCGATTACATAGCGGCACGCGCTTACGTCGTACGCCTCGCGATTGGAACGGCCGCCGCATGCGGGCCGCGCGAAGGCAGCCCAAGCAGCGAAGACATGGAGACAACGGCAATGAACGAAACCCCTTCGGCACCCATCGCACCACCGCGCATCAGGCGTGCGCAACGGATCGCACTTGCGCTGTTGATGCTCAGCGGCATCGTCAATTACCTGGACCGTGGCACGCTCGCCGTCGCGAACGCTTCGATTCGTACAGATCTCGGGCTGTCGCTGAGCCAAATGGGTGTGCTCCTGTCGGCGTTCTCATGGAGCTATGCGCTGTGCCAGTTGCCTATCGGCGCGCTCGTCGACCGTGTCGGGCCGCGGCGCCTGCTCGGGCTCGGACTCATCGTCTGGTCCCTAGCGCAAGCCGCGGGAGGGCTCGTGTCGACCTTTGGCTGGTTCATCGTCGCGCGCATCGCGCTCGGCATCGGCGAAGCACCGCAGTTTCCCTCAGCGGCGAGAGTCGTCGGCAATTGGTTTCCGCTGCGCGCCCGCGGCACCCCCACCGGAATATTCAACTCGGCTTCCCCGCTCGGCACGGCATTGGCGCCGCTGCTGCTCTCCGTGCTGGTCGTCACCTTCCATTGGCGCTGGGCATTTATAGCGACCGGCGCATTGGGCCTCGTCGTTGCCGGTGTCTGGTTCGCGCTTTATCGGGATCCGTTGCGCGCCCAACTATCTTTCGACGAACGCCGCTATCTCGATGCCGACGCTCAGGAGGTCGTCAGTCAGCCCAAGGTGACGTTTGCCGACTGGCGCAGTCTGTTCGGTCACAGCACGACGTGGGGCATGCTGATCGGTTTTTTTGGTTCGGTCTATCTGAATTGGGTCTATCTCACGTGGCTGCCCGGCTATCTCACGGTCGAGCGTCATATGAGTCTCATGCATACCGGCGTGGCCGCGTCGATCCCCTTCTTTTGCGGCTTTCTGGGCGCTCTGTCGGCTGGCTGGTTTTCCGATCTCATCACGCGCAACAGTCGCTCCGCCGTGGTTGCTCGACGCAATGCCGTGGTGTTCGCGATGCTCGGCATGGTCGTCTTCACGATTCCGGGCGCGCTGGCCCAGAGCAATACGATCGCGCTTGCATGTATTTCCGTCGTAATCTTTCTGGCCAATGCCGCGTCGGCCTGCTCGTGGGCACTGGCGACGGCGGCCGCGCCGCCGAGCCGTATCGCGTCGCTTGGTGCAATCCAGAATTTCGGTGGCTTTATCGGCGGCGCGCTCGCGCCCATCCTCACCGGCATCATTGCGCAGCATTGGTCGTTCGTTCCCGCGCTGCTGACCGCTGCGGCCATCGCATTCATCGGTGCGATGGCGTACCTGGTCTTGGTTAAAAAGCCGATTCCCGAACATGAGCCGGGCACCGCCAATGCGCCCGTGCCGGCCTGAAACGGCTTTGCCCCTGGGCTGAACCCATCCTAAAGGAGAATGAATATGCACCCTGCTGGCCGAACCGGCGCGTCGATAGAAGGCATCGTGCCGGTCATGCTGACCCCGTTCGACGCGTCGGGCGAAATCGATTTTGGCGGGCTCGAGCGGCTCATCGAATGGTATCTGCAGCATGGCACCGATGCGCTTTTCGCCGTTGCGCAATCGAGCGAGATGCAGTTTCTTAGCCTGCACGAGCGCACCGAGTTGGCGCGATTCGTCGTCGATCGGGTCGCGGGGCGCGTGCCCGTTGTCGTCTCGGGGCATATCAGTCATGCGCCGGCCGCGCAATACGAGGAATTGAAAGCGGCCGCCGATTCGGGCGCGGACGGCATCGTACTCGTGACTAATCGGCTCGACCCCGATCGCAAGGGCACGGCGGCATTTCGCGAGAACCTGTCGCGATTGCTGGCTCGGTTGCCGTCCGATGTGCCGCTCGGGCTTTATGAATGCCCCGCGCCCTATCGCCGGTTGCTAAGCGACGAGGAGCTTTCCTTTTGCATCGATACAGGGCGCTTCGTGATGCTCAAGGACGTCAGTTGCGATCTGGAGACGGTGAAGCGGCGCGTCGCGCTCGCGAAGGGCTCGCCGCTCAAGGTATTGAATGCCAATGCGGCGATCGCCTGGGATGCGATGAAAGCGGGTTCCGCCGGCTTTAACGGCGTATTCGCGAACTTTCATCCGGATCTTTACCAGTGGCTGCGGACGTCGGCGCCCACTGCGCCCGAGTTGGCGCATGAACTGTCGACGTTCCTCGTCGTATCGGCCGTCTCAGAATCGCTAGGCTACCCCGCGCTCGCCAAGATGTATCACCAGCGTATCGGCACCTTCGATTCGATTCGCTGCCGGGCGATCGACTATGACGTGCGTGAGCGCTTTTGGGCGCTAGACGCGGTACTCGATCAGATCGTCGCCGGCACCGAGCGGTTTCGCGCACGTATTGCGGCTTTGTGACGGAGCCGTTCGTTCGGAAGTTATCGCTTCAGTCGTCGGTGCGCGATGACTCGAACCGGTCGCGCTGCGAAACAGGTGCTGTCGCGCTGTTGTTATTGTGCAACGCAAAATGCCCCGCTGGCCCGCCCAATCGGGCATTTTGAACGAAAGATTGTGCAATGCACTCGTTTTTGCTCAGGGAAAACCCTAGAATGCGAAGTACGGGATAACCCCTAAATGCATTCACCGGGAGTCGCCATGAGCTTCGTTTTCGCCCTCGTTCAAAAAATCACCGATTTTTTCGCTTCGCCGCACCTGCCGCTGGATTCCGACTATTCGTTCGAGGCGCGCCATCGCGAAGCCGAGCGCGTCCGTCGCGCGCAAGCTACCGTGTTCGGCATTCGTCTCGTCGACTAATCGGCTTGCCGTCCTGCATGGGTTAGCGCTCCGCCGTCGGCTTTTTCAATCGCGATCGGGCGCCCCGAGCGGAAAGAGCGGGCGATAGGGGCGCGCTTCGTTGACCGCGCGCGCAAACGACGGGCGCGCGAGCAATCGCCGCCGATACGCCACGACGTGCCGTAGGGAAGCATCGATCGGATGCGACCAATCAGCATAGAAGAGCGATGGTGCAGCCGCGCAATCGGCCAGGCTAAAGGCATCGCCAGCCGCCCACTGGCGGTCTTGCATTCGTTGGTCGAGCCATCGGTAGGCTAGATCGAGCATACCCTTCGCCTCCTGCACGCCGTGCGCATCGCGCGCCGTCTCATCGCGCAATCGGTCGCCGACGATCTTCTGTACCGGCGTCATCACGTAGTTGTCGAAGAATCGATCCATCATGCGTACCTCGAGCGCCGCTCGACGATCCATGGGGATCATCGGCGCCACGCCCGGGTAATGGAGATCGAGATATTCGATGATGACGGTCGCCTCGAGCACCGTACGATCGGCATCGACCAGCACCGGGAAGCGCTTGAGCGGCGACAGCGCCGCAAATTCAGCCCCTACCTTGGCGTCGTCGGGCGAGAGCATGGCGAAATCGAACGGCGTGCCGTTCTCATATAGGGCGATCAAGGCCTTTTGGGAATAGGCGGAAAACGGATGGGCGTACAACTTCATAGCGGTCGTGGGCTCCGAGGTTTGGCATACCCGCCCGTGCGGGTACATGGCCCGACAAAGCGCGCGACCGTGTCATCGTGCTTTCCAACACACCGGGATCGCAGTTGCGATCGCGCGTTTGCCGTGCGTATTCGATCGACGTTCAACGCCAGTGGAAATCGACATTACCTCGCGGATTCTTATCCCGCGGCGTAAAGCGTATGGATAATCGGTGAGCGTTCAGCCTCGCATCAACGCCCGGGTGGGCGCCTGAGTCATCGAGATCAGTCCGTCGCCCATTCGGGATCGTCCGCTCCCGCGGACGCCTATGACGTTTTGCGTACCCCTATGCTCGCCCCTGGGCGCGGGCTCGGCGGGCGATCTCCTCGCTCGGCACATCTTCGATATGCGTCGCGAGCCACCACGTGTTGCCACACGTGTCGCGCACACCCGCGTTGCGGTCGCCGTAGAACTGATCGGCCGGCTCCATGACCGACGTGCCCCCCGCGCGCAACGCACGCGCGTAGGCGCCATCGACATCGCTCAGATAGAGATAGAACGCTGCGGGCGCAGGCAAGCACTCGTCATTGCCGTCCGTCAACATTACGTATGAATCCCCGATTTTCACTTGCGCATGGCGAATGCGCCCTTGCTCATCGTCGATACGTTCGGTGACCTGCGCATCGAATGTGCGTTGCAGGAAATCGATAACGGCCTTCGCGTCGGACGCCGTCATGTACGGCGTGACACTATGAAACCCCTCGGGAATGGGCTTTACGCTCGTCGAGGTCATGGGTGTCTCCAGATAGAGTGGGCGGAACTGAAAATTGTAGGTCAGCTTGGTGTCGACCCACGCGCCCGCTTTCGTATTCCCCTTAGCTTCGACCTGCGACACATGCCGACCGACTACGGCTTGACGCCGACACCGCCCGCGACCGGACCGTTCCGTATAGCGCGACGAGGGTAACGGCGCTACACTCAGACATCCCTCGCCGGAGAGCCACCATGGCCGACATCGATCCGCAACGGACCTTCCGCGGGCTTCCGCTCACGCCGGAGCAAGACGCGGAGATCAGGCACTACATCAAAGCGCGCAAGCAGCACGGCAAACCGTGGGATACCCCTGAGCTCGACGCGATGCTGCGCGACATGTTGGAGCCGCCCGGTGAAGACGACTCGGGCGAAGCGTTCGACGACGATTTCAGCGATACCCGTACGGCCGCCGAACGCGCCCAGTTCTCGGTCGACGACGAGACCAATCCTATAGAAGCGTCTGAGGAATGGCAGGCCGCGATGGAATCGGAGGCGATGAAGCGGCTCAATCGCTGAGCCGCCCCGTTCCCTTGATAACCGTTACTTCGGCTGCGCGACGGTGCGCAGATACGGCTTCAGTGTCTTGAACCCTTGCGGGTACTTCTTCTTCGCATCTTCGTCGGACACCGACGTCGGGATAATGACGTCATCGCCCGGACGCCAATTCACCGGTGTGGCCACCGAATGCTGTGCGTTCAGTTGCAGGGCATCGAGCAAACGCAGCACTTCATCGAAGTTGCGGCCCGCGCTCATCGGGTAGACCAGCATGGCTTTGATCTTCTTGTCCGGGCCGACGATGAAGACCGAGCGGACCGTCGCGTTGTCGTTCGCGGTACGCGTGCCGCCGCTCGCATTGGGGTGAATCATGTCGTAGAGCTTGGCCACCGTCAGATCGGCATCGCCGATAAGCGGGTAGTTCACCGCATGCCCCTGCGTCTCGGCAATATCGCCCACCCAATTCTTATGATCGCTGACCGGATCGACGCTTAAGCCGATGATCTTGGTCTTGCGCTTATCGAACTCCGGCTTGAGCCGCGCCATATAGCCGAGTTCGGTCGTGCAGACAGGCGTGAAATCCTTCGGATGCGAAAAGAGCACCGCCCAGCCGTCGCCGATCCACTCATGGAACTTGATCGTGCCCTCGGTGGTTTCTGCTGTGAAATCAGGGGCGACGTCGCCAATACGGATGGTCATATCGAACCTCCTCGGTTAGGTACGTTGACAAGCAGACTCCCGCGTGACGCCGCGTACGCTCGCCGCACGGAAAGGGAAACTGTGAGGCTCCGAATTATAGACCTCGATGGGCGGCCCCATGAGTTTGCGCGCACGCTGAACGCTGCGCCGCGCCGAATGGGTGCAGCGTTCCGGCGCACCTGCACTGCTGCGGTGCGGCATGCCGCCCGTTGTGCTCCCCTTCGCGGTGCTCATTTGTCCGAGACCCGCGCCCACTCTAGGTTTCACGCACCTGGCATAAGCTTTGCATAGATTCGACTCGTACCCGGCAACGGTGTCGGGATGCATGCAATGCAATGCGTGGTCAGGGTCACGGGGTTTGCCCCGCAGCCGCCTCCCTCGCGCGCGCTTCAAGGACAACGGCGTCCCCTCGTGTATCGGCACGGGCGGACGCCGTTTTCGTTGATGCATGCCGTAGCTTCGTTTTATCCCTTCAGTCGAGCAATGACGCTGCGACCTCAACGGTTCAAGGAGTAAGCAACGATGAACGCGCCCCGACTCGTCGTAATCGGCAATGGCATGGCCGGCATCCGTACGATCGAAGAGCTGCTCGCGCTCGCGCCGAATCAGTACGAGATCACGGTCTTCGGCGCAGAGCCGCATCCGAACTACAACCGGATCCTGCTCTCGCCCGTGCTGGCCGGCGAGCAGACGTTCAAAGATATCGTCCTCAATCCGCTGGAATGGTACGAGCAGAACGGCATTACCCTGCATCTGGGCAAGACGATCTCGCGCATCGATCGCAAACGACGCATCGTGATGGCCGAAGACGGCACCGAGGCGCCGTACGACCGCTTGCTGATCGCCACCGGCTCGCAGCCGTTCATCTTGCCCGTGCCCGGCGCAAAGCTCAAAGGCGTGATCACGTACCGCGACATCGGCGATACGCAGGCGATGATCGATGCTGCTGAGGTGAAGCGGCACGCCATCGTGATCGGCGGCGGCCTGCTCGGCCTCGAAGCGGCGAACGGGCTCAAGCAGCGCGGGATGGAGGTGACCGTCGTGCATTTGGCGCCGACGCTGCTCGAGCGCCAACTCGATGCGAGCGCGGGCCGGCTGCTGCAACGCTCGCTGGAGGCGCGCGGGCTTCGATTCCTCCTGTCGAAAGCGACCACGGAAATCATCGGCAACGATGCCGGCGAAGTAGCCGGCGTGCGCTTCAAGGACGGGGAGGAAGCCGAGGCCGATCTCGTGGTCATGGCCGCCGGCATCCGCCCGAATACCACGCTCGCCGAATCGGCCGGCCTTCATTGCGATCGCGGTATCGTCGTGAACGATACGCTGCAGACGTACGATCCGCGCATCTATGCCGTCGGCGAGTGCGTCAGCCATCGCGGCGTCGCATACGGCCTCGTCGCTCCGTTGTTCGAGCAGGCCAAAGTCTGTGCGAACCATCTCGCGCTGATGGGGATCGGCACCTACAAGGGCTCGGTGCTGTCGACCAAGCTCAAGGTGACCGGCATCGACCTGTTTTCCGCCGGCGACTTCATCGGCGGCGAGCATACCGAACAGATCGTATTATCGGACCCGGCGAGCGGCGTCTATAAGAAGCTCGTCATCGAGGACGACCGGTTGGTCGGCGCCTGCCTGTACGGCGACACGGCCGATGGCGCCTGGTACTTCAAGCTGCTGCGCGAGGGCCGCCGCCTCGGTGAATTGCGCGATCGGCTTATGTTCGGCGAATCGAGCATCGGCGACTCGGGCGTGCAAGGCCATAACCGTGCCGCGTCGCTCGCGGATTCCGACGAAGTGTGCGGCTGCAATGGCGTATGCAAAGGCACCATCGTCAAGGCCATCTCTGAGAAGGGACTCTTCACGCTCGACGAAGTCAAGAAGCATACGAAGGCGGCCAGTTCGTGCGGATCATGCTCGGGCCTCGTCGAGCAGATCCTGATGAGCACGGTCGGCACGAGTTTTCAGGAAACGCCGAAGACGAAGGCCCTATGCGGCTGCACGGAACGCACGCACGACGAGGTGCGCAAAGCCGTGCGCGAGCACAAGCTGCTCACGCACCGCGCGGTCTACGAGTTCCTCGAATGGCGCACGCCGAACGGGTGCGCAACGTGCCGCCCGGCCATCAACTACTACCTCGTCGCCACCTGGCCGCACGAGGCTGCCGACGATCCGCAAAGCCGCTTCGTCAACGAGCGCGTCCACGCGAACATTCAAAAGGACAACACCTTTTCGGTCGTGCCGCAGATGAAAGGCGGGGTCACGACGCCCGATGAACTGCGGCGCATCGCCGACGTGGCGGACAAATACAACATCCCGATGGTCAAAGTCACGGGTGGGCAGCGCATCGACTTGCTCGGGGTGAAGAAAGAAGATCTCGTTAGCGTTTGGCAAGACCTCGGGATGAAGTCGGGCCATGCGTACGGCAAGTCGATCCGCACCGTGAAGACTTGCGTCGGCAGTGAATTCTGCCGCTTCGGCACGCAGAACAGCACGCAAATGGGCATCGATTTGGAAACGATGCTCGCGAATATGTGGTCGCCGCACAAGGTCAAGTTGGCCGTATCGGGCTGCCCGCGCAATTGTGCGGAGGCCGGCATCAAAGACGTCGGCGTGATTGCGGTCGATAGCGGCTGGGAGCTTTACGTCGGCGGCAACGGCGGCATCAAGACCGAAGTCGCGCAATTCCTGGCGAAGGTCAAGACGGCCGAAGAAGTGAAGGAGTACACCGCCGCATTCTTGCAACTGTATCGCGAAGAAGCGCACTACCTCGATCGCACCGTTCACTACATCGCGCGCGTGGGGCTCGACTACGTCAAACGCAAAGTGGTGGAAGACGCCGCCAATCGCCATGCGCTGTACGAACGCCTGCTCTACTCGCTGCAAGGGCTGCCCGATCCGTGGCAGGCACGGGTCGATGGCCAGCACCAGCGCGAATACATCCCGATCAAAGTCATCGCTTGAGGGTATCGATCATATGAACATGACGACTTCCGACACGTGGACGCACGTTTGCAGCGTCTCCGACATCCCGCGTTTGGGCAGCCGCGTCGTCAAGCGCGCCGACGGCGACGTCGCGCTATTTAGGACGACCGACGACGAAGTGTTCGCGCTGCACGATCGCTGCCCGCATAAAGGCGGTGCGCTTTCACAGGGCATCGTGCACGGCAAGACGGTCACCTGCCCGCTGCACAGCTGGAATATCGCACTCGAGACGGGCGATGCCTGCGCGCCCGACGAAGGCTGTACGCTGCGCTTTGCCGTGAAGGTCGACGGCGACGCCGTGCTCGTGCGCTTCACGTGAGCGAGGGCGTCGTCGCGATGAAAGCCGGCCACGAAGAAGGTTCTGCTAAGACGGTCACGCGTTCGACCTGCTGCTATTGCGGGGTCGGCTGCGGCGTGCTCATTGAAACGGAAAATGGCCGAGTGACCGGGGTTGCCGGCGATCCCGAGCATCCGGCCAATTTCGGCAAGCTGTGCACCAAAGGGCGCTCGCTCGCACTCACCGCGGCGAGCGACGCCGGCCGTGCCCTGCGTCCGGAGATACGGCTTACGCGCGAGGCTCAGCGCGAACCGACCGATTGGTCCCACGCGCTCGATCACGTCGCGGCACGCTTTGCCGAGGTGATCGAGCGCGACGGACCGGACGCCGTTGCATTCTATGTCTCCGGCCAATTGCTGACGGAGGACTATTACGTCTTCAACAAGCTCGCGAAGGGATTGATTCGCACCAACAATATCGATACGAACTCGCGCTTATGCATGTCGAGCGCGGTGACGGCCTATAAGAAGTCGCTCGGCGCCGATGGGCCGCCGACGTGCTATGAAGACCTCGAACTCGCCCGGACGGTGCTGTTCGCGGGCAGCAACATGCCATACGCTCATCCGGTGCTGTTCAGGCGCCTGGAAGAAGCGAAGGCGAACGATCCGTCGATCAAATGGATCGTCGTCGATCCGCGCCGCACGGATGTCGCCGCGCTGGCCGATCTGCATCTCGCGATTACGCCCGGCACCGACGTTGCGCTGTTCAACGGCATGCTGCATCACATGATTTGGGAAAGCGCGGTCGATCCGGCTTTCATCGCCGCGCACACGAACGGCTTCGATGAACTCAAATCGCTCGTGCGAGGCTATACGCCGCGCATGGCTGCGGAAATCTGCGGCATTGCCGAAACCGATTTACTGCAAGCGGCCGAGTGGTTCGCTTCGAGTCCCGCCGCCCTCTCGCTCTATTGCATGGGTCTGAACCAGTCGAGCCACGGGACCGACAAAAACCTCGCGCTCATCAACCTGCATCTGGCGACGGGGCAGATCGGCAAGCCCGGCGCCGGTCCGTTTTCGCTGACCGGTCAGCCCAATGCCATGGGCGGACGCGAGGTAGGCGGCATGGCGACGATGCTCGCCGCGCACCGGGACATCGGCAATGCCGAGCACCGCGCGCAAGTGGAAGCGCTCTGGGGCGTGAGCGAATTGTCGTCGCGCCCCGGTTTGCCGGCCGTCGAGATGTTCGATGCCGTCGCCGAGGGCAAAATCAAAGCAATTTGGATCGCCTGCACGAACCCGGTCCATTCCATGCCCGACATCGAACGCGTACGCAAGGCACTGCGCACGGCGGAGTTCGTTGTCGTACAGGAAGCGTTCATGCAGACCGATACCGTGCCCTATGCGGACGTCGTGCTGCCCGCTTCCAGTTGGGGCGAGAAATCGGGCACCGTGACGAACTCCGAGCGGCGGATCTCCCGCGTGCGTGCCGCCGTCGAGCCGCCCGGCGAAGCGCGGCCCGATTGGTGGATTGCGAACGAGATCGCACGCAGGCTCGAAGGGCGGCTCGCTGCGCATCGCGACGGGCACGGACATGGACATGGACATGGACGCGACACGCTGTTTCCCTTTGCATCGCCCGAAGATATTTTCGACGAACATCGAACATTGACCGTTGGGCGCGATCTCGACATCGGCGGGCTGTCGTACGACCAAATGGAAGCCGAC
>Ga0157370_10002791_pt1 | contig 20870 bp, 15 predicted proteins | sample C35metaG_FD_113463 | JGI IMG/M metagenome (GOLD analysis project Ga0157370, IMG submission 113463) | Corn rhizosphere microbial communities from Kellogg Biological Station, Michigan, USA - C3-5 metaG | ecosystem: Host-associated > Plants > Roots > Rhizosphere > Soil | place: USA: Michigan...
GCCATACATGCCGCACGAGGTGATTCCGCACGTCCTGAACTGGACGCTGGCCTTCAACCGCGGCGCCGCTTTCAGCTTTCTGCAAGATGCGTCCGGATGGCAGACGTGGTTGTTCGGCATCCTTGCGGTGGTGGTGTGCATTGGCCTGATCGTGTGGCTGGCGCGTATCGCGCGCCGCGACTGGCGTACCGCATTGCCGGTCGCACTGATCATCGGCGGTGCGCTGGGCAACCTCATCGATCGCCTGATCCATGGGCAGGTCACGGATTTCATCCAGGTGTATTGGCACGCGTGGTCGTTTCCCGCCTTCAACGTGGCCGACTCCGCCATCACCGTTGGGGCAGCGCTGCTGATCGCGTTCGGCCTGTTCGGGAAGCAAACCAGCCAACCATGAAATCCGGCTCGAAGCGCCTGTCGTGAAAAGTCAGGCCAGGGAGCCCTCGGCCATGGACGGCAGCTTCTGGCCGTTCTGGAGTTTCATGGCCGCTACGATTCCCGTGCCGATGGAGTTTCGGCGAAACGGCGATCATGGATGATCGTTGGACATATGCCCGCTGCGCCGCAACAATAGGCGGCTGTCGTGCCTGCGTGACCCTTGCCCGCGGCACGGGACGGCGGTTTCGCGCCGCTGCCGGCACCTTCCGGGAATCACGAGGTCCTTGAATGAATTTTCATGAATATCAGGCCAAGCAATTGTTTGCCGAATTCGGCATCGCGGTGCCACCGGGCAAGGTGGCATCGACGCCAGCGGAAGCGGCGGAAGCCGCGCGCGCGCTGGGCGGCGAGCAGTGGATGGTGAAGGCGCAGATCCACGCGGGCGGACGCGGCAAGTCCGGTGGCGTGAAGTTCTGCGACTCGCTGGACAAGGTGAAGGCCGCGGCCGAAGGCATGCTCGGCAAGGACATGTCCACTTACCAATCGGGCGGTCGTGCGCTCCCCGTGAACCTGGTGCTGGTCACCGAGGCCACCGACATCGCCAAGGAACTGTACCTGTCGACGTTGGTCGATCGCGGTTCCAAGGCCGTAACCTTCATTGCCTCGGCGCGTGGTGGCGTCGACATCGAGCAAGTCGCGCGCGAGACGCCGGAAGAAATCCACACGGTCACGGTGAACTTCACCGAAGGTCTGCAGCCGTACCAGTGCCGCGAACTCGGTTTCGCGCTTGGTTTGAATGCGAAACAGGTCAACCAGCTCTCCAAGATCATGCTGGGCCTGTACAAGCTGTTCAACGCCAAGGACCTGTCTCTGGTCGAATTGAATCCGCTGGCGATTGTCGCGTCCGGCGACCTGATGGCGCTGGACGGCAAGGTCAATTCCGATGACAACGCCGAGTTCCGCCATCCGGAACTGGCCGCGATGCGCGACGCGTCGCAGGAAGACAAGGCCGAGGCCGAAGCTGCGGCCGAGCACCTCAACTATGTGACGATGGACGGCAACATCGGCTGCATGGTCAACGGCGCGGGCCTCGCGATGGCGACCATGGACGTGATCAAGCTTGCCGGCGGCGAACCCGCCAACTTCCTGGATGTCGGCGGCGGCGCGACGAAAGAGCGCGTGACCGCGGCGTTCAAGCTGATCCTCTCGTCGGACAAGGTCAACTGCATCCTGGTCAACATCTTCGGCGGCATCGTGCGTTGTGATTTGATCGCCGAGGGCATCATCGCGGCGGTCAAGGAAGTGGGTCTGAAGATTCCGGTGGTGGTGCGCCTCGAAGGCACCAACGTCGAGAAGGGCCGCGAGTTGCTGGGCAACTCGGGCCTCAAGATCACGCCTGCCAACGATCTGAACGACGCTGCGCACAAAGCGGTCGCTGCGTCCAAGGCTGCGTAAACAAAACGGGTAGGGCGGGAGCAGCGTAGCGAATCCCGCCATTTTCGATTGCACGAAGGCGGGATGCGCTGCATCGCAGCTCCTCCCGCCCTACATGAAGGGTTTCGACGTCATGAGCGTACTGGTCAACAAAAACACCAAGGTCATCTGTCAGGGCTTCACCGGCCAGCAGGGCACCTTCCATTCGCAGCAGGCGCTGGACTACAGCACCAAGCTGGTCGGCGGCGTCACGCCCGGCAAGGGCCGCAGCGAGCACATCGGCTTGCCGGTCTTCAACACCGTGCGCGAAGCGGTGGATGAAACCGGCGCCGACGCCTCGGTGATCTTCGTGCCGCCGCCATTCGCGGCCGACGCGATCATGGAAGCCGCGGCCAGTGGCATCAAGGTGATCGTCGCGATCACCGAAGGGATTCCTGTGCTGGACATGCTGCGCGTCAAGAACGTGTTGAAGGACTATCCCGAAACCGTGTTGATCGGTCCCAACTGTCCCGGCATCATCACACCAGGCGAATGCAAGATCGGCATCATGCCGGGACACATCCACCAGCCCGGCAAGGTCGCGATCGTGTCTCGCTCGGGCACGCTGACGTATGAAGCCGTGTTCCAGACCACCAACGTCGGCCTCGGCCAATCCACGGTCATCGGCATTGGCGGCGACCCGATCAACGGCATGAACTTCATCGACTGCCTGAAGCTGTTCCAGGACGACAAGCAGACCGAAGGCATCATCATGGTCGGCGAGATCGGCGGCAGCGCCGAGGAAGAGGCGGCCGAGTTCATCGAGGAACACGTCACCAAGCCGGTGGTCGCGTTCATCGCCGGCGCTTCGGCACCGCCGGGCAAGCGCATGGGCCACGCCGGCGCGATCATCTCGGGCGGCAAGGGCACCGCCGCGGCCAAGTTCGCCGCGCTGGAAAAAGCCGGCGTCACCACCGTGAAATCGCCGGCCGATCTTGGCGCCACGCTGGCGCAGAAGATGAAGCATTGAACGACACTTCCGCGAAGTAAAATGACGAGGCCGCGATTCGTCGCGGCCTTCGTCTTTTCGGAGCAACGCATGGCCACCTTGCGATTGGCGTTGGCGCAATTCGATTTCCCGGTCGGCGCGGTCGCGGCCAATGCCGATCGGGTGCGTGCGTTGATGCGAGAAGCGCGCGCGGGCGGCGCCGACCTGCTGGTGTGCCCGGAACTCGCGTTGAGCGGTTATCCACCGGAAGACCTGCTGCTGCGTCCAAGCTTCCTGGCCGCATGTCAATCGGAACTGGACAGACTGGCCGCGGAAGCCGATGACTTCGACGTGCTGGTCGGCTTTCCCCACAGCGCCGGGGTGGTGTTCAACGCGGCGGCGCTGCTGCGCGAGGGACGCGTTGCGCAGGTCGCGCACAAATGCGTGCTGCCCAACTATGGCGTGTTCGACGACAAGCGCTGGTTCGAACCCGGCCACGCGGTGACCGTCACCACGCTGAAAGGCGTGCGGGTCGGACTGTTGATCTGCGAGGATGCCTGGCAACCCGAGCCCATGGCCGCCGCGGCGCGCGCGGGCGCGGAACCGGTAATCGTGATCAACGCATCGCCGTTCGATACCGGCAAACAGGCACAACGCGAAGCGTTGCTGGCGGCGCGCGCGAAAGAAACCGGTTGCGCCATTGCCTACCTCAACATGGTCGGCGGGCAGGATGAAGTCGTATACGACGGCGCCTCGTTGCTGGTGAACGGCGACGGCAAGGTCGCCGCGCGCGCACCGGCTTTCGTCGATGCGTTGCTGTGGGCGGAATTCGATACCGTTTCGCGTGGCTGGGTCGCGCGCGATTGGCCGCTTGTCGACGACGGCTCGCCCGAGGCGACGCTTTACGCGGCGCTGGTGCGCGGCGTGCGTGACTACGTGGGCAAGAACGGCTTCGAAGGTGTGTTGCTGGGGCTTTCCGGCGGCATCGATTCGGCGCTGACACTCGTGATCGCGAAGGATGCGCTGGGCGCAAACAAAGTCACTGCGGTGATGCTGCCGTCGCGCTATACCTCCGGGCTTTCCTTGCGCGAAGCGCACGCGCAGGCGCGTAATCTGGGCGTCGAATATTTCGACCTGCCCATCAGCGCCGCTTGCGATGCATTCACCGCCACCCTTGCACCCGCGTGCGGCGAACCCAACGATCTCACGGCGCAGAATCTGCAATCGCGCAGTCGCGGCGTGCTGCTGATGGCACTGTCCAACCAGACCGGCAAGTTGCTGTTGACCACCGGCAACAAGAGCGAGATGGCGGTTGGCTACGCGACGCTGTACGGCGACATGTGCGGTGGTTACGCGCCGCTGAAGGATGTTTACAAGACGCAGGTGTACGCGCTGGCACGATGGCGCAATCGATCGGCGGGCGGCCGCGATGTCATCCCGCAAGCCGTGATCGAACGCGCGCCATCCGCCGAACTGCGCGCCGACCAGACCGATCAGGACTCATTGCCGTCCTACGACGTGCTGGACGGGATACTGGTGCGCTGCATTGAGGGCGCCGAATCGCAGGCCGAAATAGTGGCTGCGGGTTACGATCCCGAAGATGTCCAGCGCGTGGTGCGCATGCTGTACGTCAGCGAGTTCAAGCGCCGCCAGGCCGCGCCCGGTCCACGCGTATCGACCTGCGCGTTCGGACGCGAGCGGCGCTATCCCATTTCGAGCGCCTGGCGCTGACTTCCCTGTTTGCCTCTCCCTCGGGACCTTCTGATCAACCCCACCATTCGTCATCCCGGCGAAAGCCGGGATCCAGTGACTTTCGCGCGACGCACTGATGAAATGCAAAGGCGCCGGGTCCCGGATATCGCTTCGCGACTGTGTTTGCAGGATTGCAAACGCGAACGCCGAAGGCGACGCCTAGCGCGAGCGCCATGGATGGCGCGAGTAATTCCGGGATGACGAAGTGAGGTTCGCGTTCGAAGTGTCGGTTGGCGTCGACAGCCAACGCAACGCGCCCGCCGGTCAGTGCGCGCTCGTCAACGGAATCAGCCGCCACGCCCAGCTATGGTGTTTCGGCCAGCGATTGGGGTTGTGCAAGTACGGGTGATCCGGATAGTTGAGTTTCAGCACGTCGGTGGTCTGGTCGGCCAGCTTCTGCTGGCCCAGCAGATGGTAGCTCTTGGCCATCACCGCCAGCGCATCGGCGACCTGGGGCGAACGCTGATAATGCGAGACGACATACTTTGCGCGATCCGCAGCGGCGATGTAGGCCTTCCGCTGCAGGTAGAACTCTGCGACGTTCAATTCCGACTGGGCCAACTGGTTGCGCAGGTAGATCATGCGCTGACGCGCGTCGACCGCATAGCGGGTGTTCGGGAAGCGCGCGATCAGCGTATTGAAGTCGTCGAAGGATTGCAGCGCATAACCCTGGTCGAAACGCGACGGGCTGATGCCGGCCATGCGTTGCAGTGAGGTTTCGGTGCGATCGAAATTGATCAGGCCGCGCAGGTAGTACGCGTAGGCAATATGCTTGTGGGTCGGATAGGTTTTGATGAATTCGTTGATGGTGGAATACGCCTCGTCCTGCTTGCCATCCTTGTATTGCGCGTAGGCCAGCTCGATCTGCGACTGTTCGTTGTACGAGCCGTACGGAAAGCGCGCGATCAGTTTCTGGTATACGGTTTCGGCCGTGCCCCAATTGCCGTCCTGCGACAGTTTGTGCGCGCGCTGGTACAACTGCTCGACGGTCATGTTGTTCAATGTGTCGCGCTTGCCGTGGTGGAACAGCGAGCAGGCGCCCAGCGCGACCAGCAACGGCAGGAACAGGGCGAATTTCAGCAGCGGTGCGGAGCGTCGGGATGGCATCGGGCAAGTCTTTGCGAACGCGAACGGGCATGATAGCGGAATCCGAATCGCCCAACCGAGGCCGTCGGCGTGGCTGAACAGCAATTCCGCGCGGAAATTCCGCCCGAACTGGCCGGGCAACGCTTCGACCAGATCCTGCCCAGGTTGTTCCGCGGATATTCGCGGGCGCACCTGACCGGAGAGGTCAAGGCCGGGCGCATCCGGCTGGATGGCCGCGAAACGGCACCGCGCACGCGGGTTCATGGCGGCGAGAGCGTGGCGTGGGAGCGCGCCGACGAACCCGTACTGGGCGATCGGCCCGAGGCCATCGACCTGGCCATCGTGTTCGAGGACGCCGACCTGCTGGTCATCGACAAGCCGGCCGGGCTGGTGGTGCACCCGGGTGCGGGCAATCGCGCCGGCACCCTGTTGAACGCGCTGCTGCACCATGATCCAAAATTGGCGCAGGTTCCGCGCGCCGGCATCGTGCACCGGCTGGACAAGGACACCTCCGGCCTGCTGGTGGTGGCACGCTCGCTGCCCGCGCATGCCGCGTTGACCCGGATGCTGGCGGCGCGTGACATCCATCGCCACTATGCCGCCATTGTCAACGGCGTGCCGGTGGCGGGCGGCACGGTGGATGCGCCGATGGATCGCCATCCGACCGATCGGCTGCGCCGTGCGGTGCGCGAGGGCGGGCGACCGGCCGTCACGCATTACCGCGTTCGCGAAAAGTTCCGCGCGCACGCGTTGCTGCAATGTGAATTGGAGACCGGCCGCACCCACCAGATTCGCGTGCACATGGCGCATGCGGGTTGGCCGCTGGTCGGCGATCCGCTGTACGGCCGCGGTTTGAAACTTCCGCGCGGCGCGACGCCTCGCCTGGCCGATGCGCTGCGCGGCTTCAGGCGCCAGGCGCTGCACGCCGAGCGATTGGCGTTTGCGCATCCGGTTTCGGGCGAGGCGCTGGCGTTCGATGCCGAACCACCACGCGATTTTCTCGACCTGCTGGATGCATTGCGCGAGGATGCCGCGGCGTCGGGAGACGAACATGCCTGACGCCCCTGCTTCATGGCTGATGCCCGATTGGCCCGCCCCGCCGAACGTGCGTGCGGCCACGACCACGCGCGAAAGGTCGGGCGACGCATCGCGATCTGCATATGGATTCAATCTCGGCACCCGCAGCGGTGACGATCCCGCGGCGGTTGCACACAATCGCGTGTTCCTGCGCGACGTGCTGTCGCTACCATCGGAACCGCGCTGGCTGCGGCAGGTACATGGCACCGCTGTCGCACGCTTTTCTCCTCTCCCGCTTGCGGGAGAAAGCACTCCGCGCACGGCGCGGATGGGTGAGGAGAAATTTGTGCAGGATTTACAGGAATCCGAAGCCGACGCAGCCGTCACCCGCACGCCCGGCGTGGTGCTGGTCATCCAGACCGCCGACTGCCTTCCGGTGCTGTTCTGCGCTGACGACGGCTCCGAAATCGCTGCCGCGCACGCAGGTTGGCGCGGCTTGGCCACCGGCGTGCTGGAGAAAACGCGGGCTGCAATGCAGGCTCGTCGCGAAAACATCATCGCGTGGCTTGGTCCCGCGATTGCGGCGCGATCCTACGAAGTCGGCGACGAAGTGCGCGATGCCTTTCTCGCGCACGATCCTGCCGCCGCGGCCGCATTCACCGCCACGCGGCCGGGCCATTGGTTGTGCGATCTGTACGAGCTCGCGCGTCAGCGCCTGCGCGCCGCCGGCGTCGCCCGCATTTTCGGTGGTGGCATGGACACCTTCAGCGATACGCACCTGCATTCGTATCGCCGCGACGGCTCCCGCAGCGGACGGATGGCGAGTTTGATTTGGATAGTGCCGACAGCCGGCTGAAGGCTTTTCATGAGCCGTGGCGAAGAGTGGGGTCGGACTTTGCGCATATCCTTCACCGCCGCAGCAATAGCAGCGGCGACGTGCGCAACACGGTGCGTGTGCCAGCGAGACCCAGCGCCGCGACGATGAGGGTTGACAGGATTGCCGCAAGGATCAGCGGTAGCCACGGCGGTACGAACGCGTGGATGCGGAATACCGAATGCGCGAGCCAGATGCCGGCGAGCGCCGACGCCAGGAGCGCCGCGAGACCGGAGATCGCGCCGAGCAGCCCGAACTCGCACAGCGCCGCCATCCGCAACTGGCCACGGCGTGCGCCCAGCGTGCGCAGCAGCGCGGCCTCGTGCCGGCGCTCGGCTGCGCTCATCGTCAACGCCGCGGCCAGAACCAGCGCACCCGCCAGCAGGCTGAAGGCCAGCACCCAGCGCGCCGCGGCGGTCACCTGCGCGACGATCTGGCGTGCGCGATCGAGCAGTGCGTCCACGTCGATCAGGGACAGGTTGGGGAAGTCGCGGGAAAACGTCGCGAGATCCTGCGCGTGGCCGGGTGGCAGATGGAAGCTCGCGATCCAGGTATGCGGCAGCGTCGCGCCATGCGCGGGATCCAGCATCACGAAGAAGTTGACGTTGAAGCGGCTCCAGTCCACTTCGCGGATGCTGGTCAGCGTGGCGTCGATGCGCGTGTCGCCGACCAGGAACGCCAGCCGGTCGCCGAGATGCAGATCGAAACGGCGCACCCATGCGACATCCAGCGACACTTCCGCCCGGCTTGCCTGCCGCGCGAACCATTGGCCGGCGATGATGCGGTTTGCCGGCGGCAACGTGGCACTCCATGAGAGTCGCACCTGCTGATCGGCCTCGTGTCGGCTCTCGCGATCGTGGAACGTCATTCGGTCGACGTCGGTGCCATTGATCGCGACCAGCTTGCCGACCGCGACGGGCATGTCGTTGAAGCGCGTCGCGCCAAGTTTCGACAATGCGTCGTGCGCGGCTGCGCGTTGCGCGTCCTGCAGGTTGACCACGAACCAGTTGGGCGTGTCCGGTGGCAGCTCCCGCCGCCAGTTGTCCAGCAGCGCTGGCGCGACGACCGCGAGCAGGAGCAATGCGGTCAAACCCAACGTGATGGCGCACGATTGCACCAGACTCAGCCCGCGCCGCCGCGCCAGTGCGCTCGCGCCCAACCGCAGCGCCGGATGCAGCTGCGCGACATGGCGCCGCACCAGCCACAACACCGCGAGCGTCAACAGCGAAGTGAAGACCGCGGCGCCGGCCATTGATGCCGCCAACACGCCGGTGAGTTTCCAGCTTCCCGCTTGGAGGGCGATCAGCCCCACCGCGACCACAACGGGCACGAGGTAGAGCAAGGCGAAGCGGCGCGGCACACGGGCGGCGCCCTGGCGGAATACCGCAACGGGCGGGATGGATTTCAATTTCGCCAGCGGCGGCAGCGCAAACCCGGCGAGCACGGCGAGTCCCATGCCGGCCGAAGCAAAAGCGGGGCCGAGTGGCAGCGGCGCCTGTTGTGCGGCTGGCGGCAGCAACGCGTGTGCATAAGCGAACGCGATCGCGGCGAGCGCCAGCGCGATGCCGACGCCCGCGAGCGCCGCGAGCACTGCGGGCAGCGCCAGCGTCCACATGAGGCCGCCGAACGCAAACCGCGATGACGCGCCCAGCGCGCGCAACAACGCGACCTCGTCGGTCTTGCGGTGCGCGTAGCGTTGCGCCGACAGCGCTACCGCGATGCCGGCGAGCAGTGCGGCGAGCAAAGCCGCGAGGCGCAGAAACGTGCCTGCGCGATCGAAGGCGACGGCAAGCCGTTGCTGCACGTCATCCGGCGTCACCATTTGCGCGTCCGCCGGCAGGTGCGCCCTGGCCCACGCCCGATACGATTCCACCGGAGTCACCGCACCGGCGAACAACAAGCGGTGTCGCGCGCGGCTGCCGGTGCCGAGCAGGCCCGCAGCCTTCGCATCAACCAGCGCCATCACCGCGCGCGGCGCCAATGCCACCAGGTCACCTCCGCCGGGTTGCTGCTGGATCTGTCCGGCGATCACGAGATTCATGCCGCCGACCTGCACGTGCTGGCCGATCTTGAGCCCGAGTGCCACCAGCGCGCGATGATCGAGGTAAATCCCGCCCGCAGGCGGCGCGTGCGTCGATCGCTCGATGCCGTCCATTCCTTCCATCACCAGCTTGCCGCGCAATGGCCACGCCGCGTCGGCCGCCACCACTTGCAAAAGTTGGCTTCGATCATTCGCGAACGCAACGCTGGGAAACCCGGCCAATGCACTGGTGCGAAGACCGAGCGTGTGCGCGTGCCGGATGAATTCCTGCGGCAACGGCATGGCCGCATTGATGCCGAGGTCGCCGCCGATCAGTTCCGCCGCGCTCATCAAAACGGCACGTTGGACACGGGCGGCCAGGCTCGCGACCGCGCCGAGCACGACCACCGACAACAGCAGCGCGCCGATCAGCGTGCGCAGCTCCGGCAATCGCCATTCGCGGCGAAGGGTGCGCAGGGCGTGCCGAGGGCCGATCATGGCGCGTGCACCCGCAATCGTCCATCGACGAGGTCGTGGATGCGCGCACACCGCGCGGCCAGAGCCGGATCATGCGTGACGACGACCAGCGTCGTGTGGTGTTCGCGGTTCAACGCGAACAGCAGGTCGGCGATCGCGTCCCGGCTGGCGTGATCGAGATTGCCGGTGGGCTCGTCGGCGAACAGGATGCGCGGCTCGTGCACGAATGCGCGCGCGATCGCCACGCGCTGCTGCTCGCCGCCGGACAACTGCCGCGGATAATGCGCACGGCGTTGCCCGAGCCCCACGGCGGCCAGCGCCTTGCGCGCCCGCGCGCCTGCATCCGGCGAGGCATCCAACTCCAGCGGCAGCATCACATTTTCTTCCGCCGTCAGCGCCGGCAACAAGTGAAACGACTGGAACACGAAGCCGACCAGCTTCAGGCGCAGCCGCGCGCGCGCTTCCTCGTCCGTGGCTTCCAGCACGTGGCCATCCAGCCGAACGCTGCCGCGGCTGGGAAGATCGAGGCCGGCCAGCAACCCGAGCAACGTCGTCTTGCCCGAACCCGACGCGCCGGTGATCGCCACGGTTTCCCCGGTATTCACATCCAGGCTGACATCGTCAAGAATGTCGAGCCGGCCCGTCGGTCCCTCGACGTGCTTGCCGACGTCTCTCGCGGAAATGAGCGCCATGTTTGCCCGCCTTTCGTCCATCGTGGTGTGCCTTGTGTTGTGGGTGGCGCTGCCGGCCGCGCACGCCGCGCAGCCGCGCGCGATCCTGTTGCTGGGCGATTCGCTGTCCGCTGCCCACAATATTGAAGTCGGAGCGTCATGGCCCGCGTTGCTGCAAAAACGTCTTGCCGATATGCGTCCGCCGCGCACGCTCGTCAATGCCAGCATCAGCGGCGAGACGACCGCGTCGGGGCTCGCGCGGCTGCCTGCACTGCTGAAACGCTACCAGCCCGGCATCGTGATCCTGGAGTTGGGTGGCAACGACGGTTTGCGCGGGCTGCCGCTGGCGGAGATACGCACCAATCTTGCCGCGATGATTCGCGATGCGCGGGACGGCGGCGCACGCGTGCTGTTGCTCGGCATCGAATTGCCCTTGAATTATGGTCCTCAATACCGCACCGGGCTGCGCGCGATCTATTCCGATCTGGCGCGCCATGACCATGCGTCGCTGGTGCCATTCCTGCTAGACGGCGTCGCGCTCGAACCCAAATTGATGCAACCGGATGGCCTGCATCCCACGGCGGCGGCGCAACCACGGGTGCTGGCGAATGTATGGCCGGTGCTCACGCCGATCCTTGGCGCCAGCAAATAGTCGGCGAGCGGTGCCGCGTCCTGTCGGGTCCGCGTCACTCGGCCTGCAGCGCCGCCAGGAAGTTGCGTCGCCACATGGCAATGTCGTGTTTCGAGACATGCTCGAACATCGTGGCCCAGCGCTCGCGGCGTTCCCCGAGCGGCATGGTGAGGCCCTGCTCGATGCCTTCGACCAACCCTTCCGGGTCGTACGGATTCACCAATATCGCCTGCGGCAATTCGCCGGCGGCGCCCGCGAACTGCGACAGCACGAGCACGCCGGGGTCGTCGGGCGGTTGCGCGGCCACGAATTCCTTGGCGACCAGGTTCATGCCGTCGCGCAGCGGCGTCACCAGCGCGAGTTGCGCGATGCGATAGAAGCCCGCCAGCGTGGATTGCGCGAAGCTGCGGTTGACGTAGCGGATGGGTACCCAGTCGGGATCGGCGTAACGGCCGTTGGTGGCGCCGGCCGAGCGTTCCAGCTTGGAGCGCAGCTCGCGGTACTCCGGAACTTCCTCGCGCGAGGGTGGCGCGATCTGCAGGAACGACACGCGCGAGCGCCACTCGCGGTGCTCGGCCAGGAAACGCCCGAACGCCTCGAAACGCCGCGGCAGGCCCTTGGAATAATCCAGCCGGTCCACGCCGATCGCGAGCTGACGCTCGTTCAAGCTGGCGTGCAGCTTGCGCACCGCGGAGTTATTGGCCGCAAATTGCGACTGGCGTGCGACCTCGGCGGTGTCGATGCTGATCGGAAACGGTGCGATATGCGTGCGACGGCCGTGCAGTTCGACGTCATCGCGCGAGCGCGTTGCGCCGAGCATCCGGCTGAAATAATCGAACAACGCGCGCCCATCGTCGCGGTTCTGCACCCCGACCAGGTCGCATGCGCCCAAGGTGGCCATCAGGTCGGCATGACAGGGCAGGTTGATCAGCAGTTCCGGTGGCGGCAGCGGAATGTGCAGGAAGAAACCGATGCGCGCACCGATACCGAGCGCGCGCAATTCGGCAGCTAGCGGGATCAGGTGGTAATCGTGGATCCAGACGCGGTCATCCTCGCGCAACAACGGAGCGAGTTTTTCCGCAAACAGCTTGTTGACTTCGCGGTAGCCCGTGTATTGCGCGCGGCTGTATTGCATGACCGTTGGCTGGAAGTGCAGCAGCGGCCACAGCGTGCGGTTGGCGAATCCGAGGTAATAGGTTTCGTATTCCTCTCGGGTCAGGTCCAGCAGCGCGTAGTTGATCGCACCCGCGCTTTCGCGATGCAGGCTGCGCTCGTTCGGCGCGACGCGTTTGCCGCTCCAGCCGAACCAAAGGCCGCCGTGTTCCTTCAACGCCGCGCGCATCGCCGCGGCGAGGCCGCCTGCGCGGGTCTCCCTCGGATGTGCCACGCGGTTGGACACGACGACCAGACGGCTCATACCACGTCACTCCATTTCGTGGAAAGTCCGCGCGCAGCGTTGATCAGGCCGACCATCGAGTACGTCTGCGGGAAGTTGCCCCACAGCTCGCCGGTATGCGGGTCGTAGTCTTCCGACAGCAACCCGAGCGGATTGCGGATCGCCAACAATTTCTCGAACAGCTTGCGGGCCTCGTCCTTGCGGCCTATCGCGATCAGCGCTTCCACGTACCAGAAATTGCAGACCAGGAAGCTGGTCTGGGGCGCGCCGAAATCGTCCGGGTGCGCATAGCGCATCAGGAAACCGTCGCGCATCAGCGTCTTGCCGACCGCGTCGACGGTCTTGATGAAGCGCGGATCGTCGGCGCTGACGAAGCGCAGCCCTTCCAGCAGCAGCAGACTGGCGTCGAGCTGATCGCTGCCGAACGACTCCACGAAGTGCCCCTCCTTGTGTACTGCGTGCCGCAGGACCTTGCGCTTGATGCTGTCGGCGCGCTTGCGCCAGAACTTCATGCGATCATCGAGGGTGAGCCAGCCCGCAATGTTGGCCAGGCGATCGCAGGCCACCCAGCACATCACCGCGGAATAGGTGTGCACCGATTGCCGCCCGCGCAGTTCCCACAGCCCCGCGTCGGGCTTGTCGTGGAGGCGCCACGCCGCTTCGCCGCAGCGTTCGAGGCGGCGGTATTCGACCTCGCCGGCGATACGCACCAGGCGCTGGTCGCAGAACATTTGCGTGGCCGCCAGCACCACGCTGCCGTAGATGTCGTTCTGCTGCTGCTTCCACGCTTCGTTGCCGACCCGCACAGGGCCCATGCCGCGGTAACCGGCCAGCGTGGCTTCCTCGCGTTCGGGCAGCTCGTCCTGGAAATGGATGCCGTACACCGGCGTCATCTCCCCCTCTTCCTTGATTGCCAGGTTGAAGATGTAGCGCACGTATTCTTCCATCGTGCGGGTGGCGCTGAGACGGTTGAGCGCGCGCACCGACAGCGCGGCGTCGCGCGGCCAGCAGTAGCGGTAATCCCAGGTGCGCACGGTGTCCGGTGCCTCCGGGATCGACGTGGTCATGGCCGCGGTGATCGCGCCGGTGCCCTCGTACTGGCACAGTTTCAGCGTGATTGCGGCGCGGATCACCGCTTCCTGCCATTCGGCCGGAATCGACAGATAACGCGACCATTCGCGCCAGTAATCCAACGTCGAATCCAGGGCCTCGTTGTAGAAGCGCGCGGCCGATTCGTGCAGGGTTTCGTCGGTGCCCAGCACGATGTGCACGTCTCGATCCAGCAGGAACGGCAGGCCGTCGCGCAGCATCGGCAATTGCGTGTCGGTGGTGGCGCGCAGCACCAGCGGATCGAGCAGGTAGCGCACATGGTTGGAGCCGAAAGTCTGCTCGGGTTTGCGCGCGCCGTAGCCGGTCAGCGGCCTCAGTTGAAGTGCGATGCGCGGGGCGCCGGACAGCGGACGCACGCGCCGCAGGATCTGCATCGGATGAAACGTGCGGCCGTGCTTCTTGTAGCGCGGCGCGAAATCGGTGATTTCGACCTGCGCGCCATCCTTTGCGGTCAGCGTGGTCACCAGCACCGCGCTGTTGTCGAGATAACGTTGGTGACACGCGGTTTCGTTTTCCAGCACGATTTCGAAGAAGCCGGCGTCGGAACACCGCGGCGACAGCAGCGAGCAGAACACCGGATCGCCGTCGAAGGCGGGCACGCAATGCCAGACGATTCGCCCGCGCGCGTCGAGCAGCGCGTTGATGGTGCCGTTGCCGATGATGCCGAGATCGAGGCTGGCGCGCGCCCTGGGCCTGGGGTTGGCAGGTTTCTTCGTCGGCGACCGGGCCGCAGGCCCGCGCGGTGGCCGAGCGGATTTCGACCTGGGGTTTTTCGTACTGGACGTTTTTTTAGCCAATGGTTACCTCCTTGCCAATGGGTTGGAATGCGGCGGCCTTGGTTCGATCGACACGCGCGGATTCGGCGCCGTCACCTCGGTGCACCAGCCAGATCGTGCAACCACGCGCGCACCGAGGCGGGATCGTCGAGCGCGTACTGGGCCTCGGTGGGGCGCCGGACACCCACGACCACGCTGACGCCGCCACGCGCATTGACGCGGCGGAACGCATCCTCGTCGGTCAAGTCGTCGCCCAGCATCCACGGCGTGCGTCCGCGAAACGGCGGCTCCGTCATCAACAGGTCGAACGCGCGGCCCTTGTCCGCGCCGGCGGGTTTCAGCTCGATCACGTGATCGCCGTGCTGCAACGCGTAGCGCTTGCCGGCTACGTGCAGCAATGCGCGTGCAATGTTTTCAGCCGCGTCGCGCGCGGTCGGCGCGTGACGGTAGTGCAGCGCCAGCGCGAGGCGCTTGTCTTCCAGCACCACGCCCGGCTCGGCGGCGGCGAGTTCTTCTGCCCGCGCGCGCACCTGCGCGAACGCGGCGGCATCGCCGGTGATGCGCTCTCTGCCGCCGGGCGTGCGCAGTTCCGCGCCGTGCAGGCCGGCGGCGACGTGGTGATTCCAGTCGAACAGCGCGTCGAGTTGCGACAGCGGGCGTCCGCTCAAGAGCGCCAGCGCGCCGCGCAGGCGCGTCCGCAAGTGCGCGAGATCGTCGTGCAGGCGCGCGTCGACCTGCACGTCGGCAGGGTGGTGCGCGAAATCGAGCAAGGTGCCATCGACATCCAGGAACAGCGCCCAGCCGGTGTCGGCGCCGGTTTCAGGCGGCGCAGGCAGGATCGTGGCGATGTCGGCGTGGGTTGTGGACACCTCGGCTCAGCAGCGGCAGACCATTACACCATTGTGACGGAGGCGGCGTGAACGCCCCATTCACGTTTGCCCGGGAAGGCGCATTGCGCCGAGCATCGCCGCGACCGCGTCGTGTGCGCGCTGCGCCAGCGCGTGACGATCGCCGGCGTGCAATCCCGCGGTGGGAATCGGATCGCCGATGCGCAGCGTGATGGTGCCGGGGCGCACGCGAAAGCCCCAGGCCGGCAACACCGCGCCGGAGCCCGCGATCGCGATCGGCACCACCGGCACGGCTCCCTGCAGCGCGACCTGGAATGCGCCGCCCTTGAACGGGCGGATCGATCCGTCACGGCTGCGGGTGCCTTCGGGGAACGCGCACAGGCTGGCGCCGGCGCGCACGATCGACACGACACCGTGCAGGCGTTCGGCCGCTTCGCGTGCCTGGCCGCGTTCTATGAACACCATGCCCATCACGCGTGCGTACCAGCCAATGAAGGGCACCCTCGCGATTTCCTGCTTGATCACGAAGCGGATCGGCACCGGCAATGCGCGGAACAGCGCGCACACATCGATCATGGATTGATGGTTGGCGACGAACACATGCGGTTTGGAGAAATCCACGCGCTCCAGCCCTTCGATGCGCAGCTTCGCACCGGCGCCGATCAACAGCCCCGGCGCCCACAGCCGCGACGCCATCCGCAGAGGAAGCCAGCGCCGGCCGCCGGTCAGCAGCAAAACCAGCAGCGCCAGCGTGATGCAGCCTGCCGTCCAGGCCACGGTGTAGATCAACTGCAACGCGTTGAACGCGACCCAGCCAAGTTTGCGGCGCGAACGGACCGATGGAATTCCAACGACAGCCATGCAATGCCCACCCCAGGACGGCGGGAAATTCTAGACTTGTCGCTGAGCCTGCGCGACGGCCGGTTGAAGCGCCGTCGTGGCGGCCCTATCTCTTGTCGATGGCGGCAAGGCCGCCCTTTTCATGAGGATACCCAGGTGAGAACGGACAAACTGACCTCGCGCTTCCAGCAGGCGCTGGCCGATGCGCAATCGATCGCGGTCGGACGCGACCACAACATGCTGGAACCCGCGCACGTGCTGGAGGCGCTGCTGGACCAGCAGGGCGGCTCGACCGCGCCGATGCTGGCGCAAGCCGGCGTCAATGTGCCGCTGCTGCGCCAGCGAGTGGGCGAAATCCTCGAACGCCTGCCGCGCGTGTCGGGGCAGGAAGGCAACATCAATGTCTCCAACGAATTGAACCGCCTGCTCAACCTCACCGACAAGCTGGCCCAGCAGCGCGGCGACCAGTTCATCGCATCCGAACTATTCGTGCTGGCTTGCCTGGAGGACAAGGGCGACGCCGGCCGTGCGTTGAAAGCGGCGGGCGCCAGCAAGCAGAACCTCGAGGCTGCGATCGACAAGTTGCGCGGCGGCGAAAAGGTGCAATCGGAAAGCGCCGAGGACCAGCGCCAGGCGCTCGAGAAATACACCATCGACATGACCGCGCGCGCCGAGACCGGCAAGCTCGATCCGGTGATCGGCCGCGATGAGGAAATTCGCCGGGTCGTGCAGGTATTGAGTCGCCGCACCAAGAACAACCCGGTGCTGATCGGCGAACCCGGCGTGGGCAAGACCGCGATCGTCGAAGGCCTGGCCCAGCGCATCGTCAAGGACGAAGTGCCCGAAGGCTTGAAGAACAAGCGCCTGCTCGCGCTCGACCTGGGTGCGCTGATCGCGGGCGCGAAGTTTCGCGGCGAGTTCGAGGAACGCCTGAAAGGCGTGTTGAATGACCTCGCCAAGCAGGAAGGCCAGATCATCCTGTTCATCGACGAATTGCACACGATGGTCGGCGCGGGCAAGGCCGAAGGCGCGATGGACGCCGGCAACATGCTGAAACCTGCGCTGGCGCGTGGCGAGCTGCACTGCATCGGCGCGACCACGCTGGACGAATACCGCAAGTACATCGAGAAGGACGCCGCGCTGGAACGACGCTTCCAGAAGGTGTTCGTGGGCGAGCCGACGGTGGAAGACACCATCGCGATCCTGCGCGGCCTCAAGGAAAAATACGCCGTGCACCACGGCGTCGAGATCACCGACCCCGCGATCGTCGCGGCGGCCACGCTGTCGAACCGCTACATCACCGACCGCCAGTTGCCCGACAAAGCCATCGACCTGATGGACGAGGCGGCATCGCGCATCCGCATGGAGATCGATTCCAAGCCTGAGGAACTCGATCGCCTGGAACGCCGGCTGATCCAGTTGAAGATCCAGCGCGAGATGTTGAAGAAGGAGAAGGACCCGGAGTCGAAGAAGCGGCTGGCCGATCTCGAAGGCGACATCGAAAAACTCGAGCGCGAATTCTCCGACTTGAATGAAGTATGGAAGTCGGAGAAGGCGACCTTGCAGGGCGACGCCAGGATCAAGGAGGAAATCGAGAAGGCCCACCACGAACTCGAGGCCGCGCAGCGCCGGCAGGATTACGCGCGCATGAGTGAAATCCAGTACGGTCAGTTGCCCGCGCTGGAGAAACAGCTCGCCGCCGCGCAGGCCGCGGACCAGCGCGAGTTCAAGCTGGTCAAGGACAAGGTCACCGCCGAGGAAATCGCGGAAGTCGTGTCGCGCTGGACCGGCATTCCGGTTTCGAAAATGCTGGAAGGCGAGCGCGAAAAACTGCTGCACATGGAAGACGCGCTGCACAAGAACGTGGTGGGCCAGGACGAGGCGGTGCGCGCGGTCAGCGACGCGATCCGTCGCGCGCGCGCGGGGCTTTCCGATCCCAATCGCCCGTATGGGTCATTCCTGTTCCTGGGGCCCACCGGTGTCGGCAAGACCGAACTGTGCAAGGCGCTCGCCGGGTTCCTGTTCGACACCACCGAAGCGATGGTGCGCATCGACATGAGCGAGTTCATGGAAAAGCACTCGGTCGCGCGCCTGATCGGCGCGCCGCCCGGCTATGTCGGATACGAAGAGGGTGGCTATCTCACCGAGGCCGTGCGCAGGCGCCCGTACAGCGTGATCCTGCTCGATGAAGTCGAGAAAGCACATCCGGATGTGTTCAATATCCTGTTGCAGGTTCTCGATGACGGAAGGCTCACCGATGGCCAGGGCCGTACCGTGGATTTCCGCAACACCGTGATCGTGATGACGTCGAACCTCGGTTCGCAGCGGATCCAGGAGATCGCATCTTCGGGCATCGACGAGGATTCACCGGAGGCCTACACCCAGATGAAGGCCGCGGTGATGGGCGTGGTGCAGGCGCACTTCCGTCCCGAGTTCATCAACCGCCTCGACGAGATCGTGGTGTTCCATCCGCTCGACAAGTCGCAGATCCGGGAGATCGCGCGGCTGCAGACGAACTATCTCGCCAAGCGTTTGCAGGAGCGCCAGATCGACCTCGAGATTTCCGACGGTGCGTTGATGCTGCTCGGCAACGTCGGGTTCGATCCGGTGTACGGCGCACGGCCTTTGAAACGCGCGATCCAGACCCAGCTCGAAAATCCGCTGGCACAAAAAATCCTCGCCGGCGAGTTCGTCGGTGGCGACACGATCAAAGTCGACGCCGAACACGGAAAGCTTGGGTTCCACAAGCGGTGACTTGAATCCCGTTTTCCGGGTGAAGGGCTCGTCCCGAATGTCGCGGCAAAGACAGGGCCCGTCGAAACGATGGGCCTTGTCTGTGCGCTTGCCACTCCGGGTGGAACCGTCGGCGTCGCGCAAAGACGGCTCATTGACGGCAGTCTCTTTCGATGCACACGTCACCAGGGCGCGCTCCCCGCACGTGGGGAGAACAGTCAGTCATGAGAAGGCCGGCACCTGCTGCTTTTGGCAGGTCACGTTGGGATTCCAATCTGCGAAGTTGCCGCGGGGGTTGTTGCGCCAGGCCCAGGCGTGCAACACATAGATCGAGGGCATGTCGAACATGTTCGGGGCCGGGAACTTGAGCAAGAATTGGCCGCCCACGCTGGGCGCAGGGCCACGTGGGTGCGCGGCATCCCAGAGGTCGGCGAGCACGACGTATTCCACGCCCACCAGAACCATGGATCCGTCCGCCTGCGGTTCGTAAATGAGTATCTGGGGTTCGCTCACTTTGGGCTGATTACCCCCGATCAGTGCCGGGTTGGCCACGTGCACGCCCATTGCCCCGCCATCGGGCCCACTCACGCAGAACGCGTCGCGGCCGAACCAACCCGCTCGCGCAGCGACGTTGATGTTCCTGTAAGCGGCGGTGGCTTGCTGCACCTTCGCCAGGAACGCCGAACCGCCCGGAGCCTGGGCATGTGCCAGGGCAATCGGCAGAGAGAGCAAGGCAAAGGCCAGCCCCAACGAAGTTTTGCGTGCATTCTCGAACATGGCGTAGTTCCCCTCAGGCTGATTGGGCGGCAACGGTCGCTGCCGTTGGCTCAATCTGCCGGGATCGGGACTGGAGTGCTTGATGGAAACCTTGGGGTTGCGTGAGGATGTCTTGGGAAAGTCTGTGGGATTGCCATGGCCGCCCGCCGGAGGCGTGTTTTCCCGCATGCGGAGCAATCGGTTACGCTATCCCCGGGCATGACAGTGGCGACTGCAGGCAGCTTCGGGGACGGATTCGTGGTGCTGACGAATGAATCGGGCGCGATCGTCTTCGACGACATCGAGATCGACGTCGATGGCCGCCGTCTCATCATCAATGGCAAGGACGTCGCGCTCGAGCCGAAGACGTTCGCCGTGCTGGCGTTGCTGGCCAGCAACCCCGGCAAAACCTTGACCCACGACGACATCCTCGATGCGGTGTGGGGTCACCGGCACGTCACCCAGAGCGTCCTGCATCGGGCGATCGCGCTATTGCGGCAGGCGCTCGGCGGCCGTTCTCCGCAGCGGCAATACATCCATACCGTGCACGGCGTGGGTTATCGCTTCGATGCTCTGGTGCTGCGGCGGTCGCTGCCATCGTCGCAAGATGGCGCACGCGCGACGGCGAGCGGCGAGGCATCGATCACGGCCGCGCCTGCCCGGCAAGCGGCCGAAACCGGCCCGACGACCGTATCGCGCCTGCGCCGAAACCGCGTTCCGATCGCCATCGCGATCGCGGTGTGCGTGCTGCTCGCGCTCGCTGCGGCCCTCGTCCTGCGCATGCGAACTCCCGCGCCGCCGTTGTCGCCGACCCTTGTCGTGCTGCCGCTGCAGGTGATCGGGGATGACAGGAACGAGGCGGCCTTTGCCGCCGGCTTGAGCGAAGAATTGACGACGCAATTGGCCCGCGTCAACGGTTTGCGCCTCATTTCCGGCACCTCGGCGACGATCGCGCGGAAAGACGACTTCGACCCGCCGCAGCTCGCCGAAAAGTTGCACACCACGCATGCGCTCGAAGGCAGCCTGCGCGAGGCCGGCGACAAGCTGCGCATCGACCTGCGCCTGATCGAGACGCCCTCGGGCCGCACGGTTTGGGCGCAGGATTAC
>Ga0157370_10002792_pt1 | contig 20866 bp, 23 predicted proteins | sample C35metaG_FD_113463 | JGI IMG/M metagenome (GOLD analysis project Ga0157370, IMG submission 113463) | Corn rhizosphere microbial communities from Kellogg Biological Station, Michigan, USA - C3-5 metaG | ecosystem: Host-associated > Plants > Roots > Rhizosphere > Soil | place: USA: Michigan...
CGACTGGTCGAATTGCAGGCTCACTTCCACATCGTCCGGCACGACCTTCTTGAAATCCGGTATCGCCGCCTTCACGGCGCTGATGACGGCAAGCGTCGAAGCGTCCGCGCGCTTGGTGACGGGAATGTAGACAGTTCTCTTGCCGTTGACATGAGCGTAAGCCGTAATGAGATCCGTGCCGTTCTCAATGGTTCCGATGTCCCTAAGGTATACCGTTGTCCCGGACACGGGCCGGATAGGTGTGCTCAACAGTTCCGAAAGGTTTCCTCCAAGCGCTGCGTTCGTCCTTGAAATGCGGTTGATCTCCCCGGTCCACATATTGCCGGACGGCATCACCAGACTGGCTTTGCTGACCGCCGAGATGGCCTCCTGCGGCGAGATCTTGTATTGCTGGAGCTTGTCTGGATCAAGCGTTATGACGATCGTCCTCTGGTTGCCGCCGAACGGTGGTGGCGCGGAAACTCCGGGCAGGGTCGCGAACAAGGGGCGCACGCTGTTGAGCGCCAAATCCTGCAACTCGCCTTGCGTGCGCACAGCGCTGCTGAAGACAAGTTGCCCAACGGCCACGCTTCCCGCATCGAAACGGGTAACAAAAGGCGGTACTGTTCCAGGGGGCATGAACGCGCGGGCGCGGTTCACATAACCGATCGTCTCCGCCATCGCCGACGCCATATCCGTACCTTCATGAAAGATCAGCTTCATAAGAGCCGCGCCCTGAATGCTCTTGCTCTCAATGCGATCGATTCCGGTGATGTAGAGGAAATGATACTCGTAGTAGTAGGTGAGGTAGCCTTCCATCTGAGCCGGGTCCATGCCTCCGTAGGGCTGAGCCACGTAAATAGCCGGGTCGCCCACCTTCGGGAAGATGTCGACCGGCATCCGCTGCACCGCGAGATATGCAAACAGTGCGATCGAGACCAACGCCACCACGATCGTAATCGGGCGGCTGAGAGCGGCTAGAACGAAACGCATGTTTCACTCCCTCTAAAAATCATTGGCTTGCCTCGGCGACGAATGGCTGAAGATCTCCCGCGGCAGTGGCGACTCCGAGCAGTCCCCGCCAAATACCGAGACGGGCAAGCGCGTCGTCGATTTCTGCCTGGGTGAGCAGGCGCTGGGCCTCTGCGACTTCATCGATTGTCCCGAGTCCCGACTGATAACGAGCTGTCGCCTGCTCCGTCGCCGCGCGCGCGGCCGCTACCTCGATGGGAGTGTTGGCGGCCACATTCCTGGCGCCGCCCAGTGTCGCCACCGCTCGATTCCACTGGGCTGTCAAGTCTGTCGCAATCTGGCGCAATCGGGCTGTCTCGGCGCGGATCGACGCGGATTGTCCCGACTCCCGCGCTCGAATGGCCGGGAGATCGAAAACCGGGAAAGTGACGGTGAAGCCAACCGCGGAGTTCTGAATCGTGGGAGCGAGGCCGTTGAGTCCGCCGAGGTTGTTTCCGTTGATCTCAGCGCCGGTCCCGCGGGCATAGGTAGAAGCCTGCGCGAAAAAGCGCGGAAAATAAGAGCGCTCAAGAATCTTGAGTTGCGACTTCAGTTGATCGATTACGGCGTTCTGTTCAACCGCAATCGGATTTACCGCAGTATCCAGCGGCGCAACGGTCCGTTCGGGCGGCGACTGAAGCAACTTGGGCGCAGCGACCGAGATCTGGGCTGGCGGCAGACCCACGAACTGAGAGACGTTTACCCGCGCAACTTCGACGGCCTGTTGGGCTTGAATCACTAAGGTTCGCGCAGCCGCAAGCTCTGCTGCCGCACGGGACGCGTCTGCGCCGGGTCGCAACTGCGCGTTCACCAGCGCGTTGATCGTCCGCGAAATCACTTCGGCTCGATCCACTCCGGCTTGAGCCGCTCGGACGGTCTCCTGCGCCGCGACCAGAGTGACGTAAGCGTCCGCAGCCGCCACAGAGACGTCGAACTGGGTTCTTTTGAGGGTGGCCTCGGACTGGATACGCGCCGCCGTGGCGGCAGCGACACTCGCCTGACGTAAACCAAAATCAAAGGGTTCCCACGTGACCAACGCTCCAATGGCGCTGCCCCACGCTGTCCCGAACGTGTTGGTCCCCAGTACAGGCCCGGATATAGCGGGGATCACGCCCTGCGGAAGAAGGAGGCCGAAGACATTGTTTCTCGTTGCACGATTGACTTGGGCCAGGGCGTCAACTCTTGGCAGGTAGGCAGTTCGTGCGAGTTGAATCCCGGCTGCTGCCGCATTTATCTGTTCCTGCGAAACCTGAATAGAAGGATAATTACGCAACGCAGCGTCGACTGCCTGGGCGACCGTCAGGCCGTCCTGGGGCGCCTGCTGGGCCGATAGAATAATGCCGGTCGCGATCAGCAGCCTCAAGACTCTTGCCTCGCGGCCGTAACCACCTCTCTGCCTGTTCAGCACGCTCGCCGTTGTCCTTCCATCAGTTCTCCTATGAACTCCCGCACTTTAGTGGTGGCTGCCGCCAATGCTTTGTGCCCAAGAGGAGTGGCGCGATAAACCTTACGCAGCGACTTGCCATTGCGCTGCTCGATCGAGCTTAGATAGCCTTTCTTCTCCAAGCCATACAGCAAATGGATAGAGGGTTCCGGGGCTGATTCGATAGCCGTGGCGTGCCAACTCCTCAACCATGCCAAGTCCGAAGATTGGTCTTTCCGCCGCGTGATGCAGAACGTGCAAGCGCATCATTCCCGAGTAGAGATCGCGGTCTACGGCAGGATCTTGGTGATCTGCTTTTGCTTTCTTCATTTCGATTACGAACCTCGAAAAGGCAGGCTCTTCTATTTATACGGGTGCGAAGCTGCCACCGTGACTGACGTTTTCCTGAATTCTTCCTGAATATTTGTTCAGGTAACAGCCGCTCGCTTCCCCGTCCGGCTGGGGCCTAACGGACATACTCCAGAAGCTGGATGAGCCCGAAATCCATGTGCGACTGCATGTGGCAGTGGAAAAGCGTCAACCCCGGATTATCCGCAACGAAATCCACCGCCGCGGTACTGCTGCTGCCACCACTGATCACATCCTTCACCAATAGTTGGCTTTCCCGCTACCTAGGTGACTTCGAACATGTGACGGTGCAGGTGGAGAAGATGGATGTCGCCGCTATTGTTGTTGAATGCCAATCATGGCAATTCTAATCGGGCCGATCTGCTTTCCAATCACTTTCAATGCGCCGATGAGACCCGCCAATAAAGCGGTGGCCGTGCCCTGTTGATCGTCTGCCAAACCGGGATCGAACGCTATTGCGCAAATCATCGACAACACGAAAGCACCGCGGCTCCGCAATGTCTTCCAGGTTGATGGCTCCGTTCGCCCTCCAGTTCTTGACGGCGGTTATTCATAACGCAGAGCCTCAATGGGATCAAGGAAAGCTGCTTTTCGCGCGGGATAGTAGCCGAAAAACACGCCGACTAGCCCGGAAAACGCGAAAGCCAGAACGATCGATCCCGTGCTCAACACTGTCGACCACTACGCGACTTCAGAGATGATCAGCGAGGTGACTACCCCCACACCGATCCCGAGAATTCCACCCACCAACGAAATTGCTACGGCTTCTACCAGAAACTGCAGAAGGATGTCTCCTGTGGACGCGCCCACAGCTTGACGCAAGCCGATCTCGTGGGTTCGTTCCGTGACGGAGACCAGCATGATGTTCATAATGCCGATGCCGCCGACCACCAGCGAAACCGATGCAATGACCGCCAGCAGCAACGCCATGACACGGGCGGAGGACTCCTGAGCGGCAAACACCTCCTCGAGATTGCGGATGGTGAAATCGTCCTCTTGAGCTGCTTGTAAGTGGTGCCGCTGACGCAGTAGAGCCCGAACTTGGGCTTGCGCTGCCTGAATCGTGGAAGACGCGGTCGCTTGCACCATAACTGTGCCGACCGCGCCGGCACTGGCCTGGCTGGCGCCCAGTACTCTCTTCTTGGCCGTGGATAGCGGTATCAGAACCACATCGTCTTGATCCTGGCCGGTCGGAGATTGTCCCTTGGCTGCGAGCAGCCCGACCACCGTGAGAGGAACGTTGCGGATGCGCACGATCTGACCCACGGGATCTTCCCCAGGGAACAAGTTAGCTGCTACCGTTCTGCCGAGCAGCACAACCTTATTGGCAGCTTCCAGATCTTTGGAAGTGAACGCAATACCTCGCTCGATACTGAGGGCGCGGATGGTCAGAAACTCGGGGGTGACACCTTGTATGGAAGTAGCCCAGTTATTATTCCCACCGATGACTTGCTGCCCCTGCCGGACCACTGGAGCCACCAGACCGACGGCCGGACATTGCGCCGCGATCGCTCGAGCGTCGTCTTCGGTAAGGGTTAAGGCAATACCGCTTCCGAGCCGAATCCCGGAGGTCGTGATGCTGCCGGGAAGGACCATGATCAGATTGCTTCCAAGGCTCGCGATTTGTTGTTGGATCCGCGCTGTGGCGCCAGCACCCACCGCTATGGTCGCGATCACGGCGGCGACGCCGATAATCACTCCCAACATCGTAAGGGCAGCCCGAACTTTATTTGTCCGCAGAGCGCCGTATGCGATCTCGAGGCTGGGGACAATGGGCGTCATAATGCTACGACTTCCTGTTCGTCGCTGGCGTCTTCGAGCAAAGGCATTTCCAGCAGTTCCCGGTCGGCATTGCGCGGAATAGCAATCCTGCGGTCATCCAGTATCCTGCCATCGCGGAAGCGGATGATGCGGCTCGCATGCGCGGCAATGTCCGGCTCATGGGTCACCATCACCAGGGTGATTCCGGATTCGCGATTCAACCGTTGGAAGATCGCCATGATCTCGATGCTGGTTCTGGAATCCAGCGCGCCAGTCGGCTCGTCGGCCAGGATGATTTCTGGACGATTTACCAGTGCACGAGCGATCGCAACACGCTGCTGCTGCCCGCCGGAGAGCTGGTTGGGATGATGATCCGCGTATTCCGCAAGGCCCATCATCTTGAGGGCGGCCAGGGCGCGCTGCCGCCGGTTAAGCACCGGCCCCCGCCAATACAGCATGGGCAGCTCCACATTGGCGAGCGCCGTGGTCCTCGGCAACAGATTGAAATTCTGGAATACAAATCCGATCTTCTTGTTCCGAAGGGCCGCCAACTGATTGCGTGTCAGGTGGCCGACATCGAGCCCATCCAGCAAATACCGTCCTGCGGTGGGGCGATCAAGACAGCCGACGGCATTCAGGAATGTCGACTTTCCGGAGCCGGAGGGCCCCATGAGCGCTACAAATTCGCCCCGGTCAATCGTGAGTGTAATGCCGCGCAAAGCCCGGACAACGACATCGCTTGTCCGATAGACTTTGGTCACCCCCTGAAGTTGGATGAGCGCAGGCATTGAGGCTACCTCAAAACCTCCTAGGAACGGACGGCGCCGCAGACCCGGGCGCAGAAGCCGGCGCGGTTGTGCTTATTCCGTCGATCACCTGCTGGTTTGCGCTGAGGCCGCCGTCTTCGACCTCCGTGAAATTGCCATCGGTAATTCCTAGCTTCACTGGAATGGCTCGCACCTTTCCATTAGACGCTGCGATGTAGACAACTCCTGCGTTGCCGACCTGCGCTCTAGTCACGGGACTGGCCGCTTCGATCAAGGATTCGGGAGGCCGGAAGCGCAGAGCGGCGTTCGGCACTCTCAACACATTTTCAGCGCGCTGCGTGAGAATCGTGACATTTGCAGTCATGCCTGGAAACAGCTTCAAGTCAGGGTTCCCGACTTCGATCACGGCATCGTAGGTGATCACATTCTGCACGTTGATCGGAGCCTTTCGAATCTGGGAGACTCGGCCTTTGAAAAGGGTGGCGGGATACGCATCGACCGTGAATGTGGCTTGCTGCTCTACCGCGAGGCGACCCACGTCGGATTCGGCGACGTTGGTGTCCACCTGCATTTTGGTTAGGTCTTGCGCGATTTCGAAGATAGTCGGCGCCTGGAAGGAAGCAGCCACAGTTTGCCCCACGTCCATGCGCCGCGCCACGACGGTTCCATCCACAGGCGCGGTGATGCGCGTGTGGGCCAAGTCAATGCGACTCTGATTCAGGGAAGCCAGGTTGAGATCGACTTCATCCTGGAACATGGTTACATTGGTGTTTGCGGCTCGGACAGCAGCCTCTTCGGACTGGATATTGTGTTCGGCGGCATCATGTTGGGCTTCGGCAGCCTGCTGGTCCGCGATGGCCTCATCATAGGTGGCTTGCGCCGTGTCCAGATCTTCTTTTGAGATGATTTTGCCGGCGAACATTTCCTTGCGCCTGGCAAGCTTCGCATTGGCGTCGGACACAGCCACCTTGGCCTTGGCGATCGCCGCTGCCTGATTAACTTCCGCCGCTCGCGCACTGGATAGATCCGCCTCCGCTTTTTGCGCGGCAGCACGGGCGTTCTCGAAGGCGGCCTGAGAATTGCGCCAAGCCGCGTCGGCTTGTTTGACCTTGGCTTCGAACATTTCGGGATCGATCAAGGCAACCAACTGGCCGGCTTTCACGCGAGTGTTGAAGTCTGCGTAGAGCGCTTTGATATTTCCGGAGACCTGACTTCCCACTTGGACGTCAACGACCGCGTTGCACGTACCGGTGGCCGAAACCGTAGACTCAATCGTTCCCCTCTGCAATTGTGTGAAATGGAACTTCGGCGCTTCGCCCCGGTTGGCAAGTCTCCACGTAAGCATTGCCGCGACCGCGACGATTCCGATAATCGCCGCTGTAATCATAAGCCTTCTTCGGGAATGTCCTACGGGGGACTCGGGTTCCGGGACGGTTATGGTGCTGAAGTCTTCTTCCAGCATGCTGGGGAGCGGTTGAGCTGTTGGCGTTTCGTTGATGGCCGCGAATGTCGTCCTCATCACCTGTTCTAGAGCACGCCGCGAGCCGACCGCTAATACCCTGCGTGCTATGAACTTGCGATCTTGACAACCTTTACGAGAATCATGACCTGCGTGAAATCCCGCAGCGCCGAAGCTCAGCGCGGAGCATGATTCTCAAGCCCGGCGACACGCGCTCGCGCTGGACCAGAACAACACGACGGTTGACGAGTAAGCATGCAGCGCCTTTCCGCTAGTTGATCTCGCTTGCGTTTGGTGCGCGGACCGTTCCAGTTACCGTCAATCAGCAGTGTGACGCGGTACTCGACTCTATTTAAGCCTCCATCGCCGATCCTCACAGATGGAAGCGGTAGGGGTCTGTCAGATAAGCTGCCGCGGATCATTGTAATGAGTGCCGGCAAAAGCGCTATCCCGGCCGAGCAGATATCGCGAATGTGCAACGTTCAGCAAGCGACTCTTGCTTGCCTGATGTAGCGCGCTGGCGATGATTTTCGGTTGGCTATTAGGTTGCCGGAAGTCAATTTCAGACGCCGTAAGCAATTTATGTACGTCCTCATGGCGATTTTTCGGTTAGCGAAATCCAGTTAAGTGCTCGTAGTTCATCGGCATTCTGACCTCCGAGGACAAATCGCTTTTCTCTTCCGCTGCTTCTGCCGGTTGGTGAACGCGATCCGCCCACATGGACGCCAGAGCATCGATGATTTCACGGTCACTGAGGCTTGAACGTCCGCCACCTGCCCGAAAGATGATGTCGTCAATCGAAAGGATCCCGACCAGCCGCCCGGTTTCATCAACAACAGGTAACCGACTGATTTCCTGGGTGGCCATCGTGTTCAAGGCGTTCCGCACATCGATATCGGGACTACAGCTGAAGTACCCAGGAGGTGAAACTTCCCGTGCAAGCACCTCCGATGCGCGGATGTTCCTTGTTCCAAGGGCTATACAGATATCTCGGTCCGTAATCATGCCCATCACTCTTCCCGAACCATCCAGAATCGGCACGACTCCGCATCTGTTCTTCCACATCACTTCAGCTAACTCCGCTAGATTGTTTTCCGGGCGGCATGAGCTTACGTTTCTAGTCATCAAATCTCTCACTAGCATGACAACAACCTACCCTTCCTTACCGGAGTCTGCAACCCTGCTTCCATCCAGATGGCGCCAAGCAGAGCACCAAAGCCAAAAGAACCTACGGGGAAGCTAAGCGTCCTTGCGAAAGACGTCTCTGATTGACTTCCCCCCTCCCTAGCGGCCTCAAACGTTTGCGAAGGTGCTGAATCTCCGAAAGGCCAGGAATTCGAGGAGACGTCATCCCGCAGCTGCGCTATCCCGCGAGCCGGAGCCTCTCGCGTCTATTGAGAGATTAGTCAGCGTGACTGATACCTCTCTACGCCGGCATGATCGTTCGTTGGAAGCTACCCACATCTTTTGGTGCTGTGATCATTGCGAGAAGGCGAGAACCGCCGTGTGTCTTAGCGAGTCAGTCCAGTGGGCGCCAAAGTGCATGTGCCTGAAAGGATGGTATTCGCCGAAAGAGAGGGTTGATGAATCGAAGCGTCGGGTGGATAGTGTGGCTGGTATCGAGTTACATTTGGGCGGCCGATGCACGAAATGGAGCTCTCGTACTTGAACAGCAGGGCTGTCAGCAGTGTCATGCCGTTCGGGGACAAGGCCTCGAACACGAGACTCCCGTGATCGCCCGCGACTTGGGGGAACGCTTGGCTCCGACCTACGGTCCTCACACACTCGCCAGTGCGTTGTGGAATCATGCTCCTGCGATGTGGGCCGAATTTTCAGCCCGCGGTATCACCCCCCCCGCCGCCACTGAATCGGAATGGAGGGATCTATTCGCATACTTCTATTCTTTGCAGTTCTTTGAGCCCCCGGCCGAAGTCGGACGCGGAAAACAAGTGCTTGAGAGCAAGCACTGCACCAGTTGCCACTCTCTATCGAGAGCTGCCACGGGACGCGGTCCTTCGGTAGTGGACTGGGCCCAAATGGACGATCCGGTGACGTTGGTCTATCAACTGTGGAATCACGCTTCCTCCATGAAGAACGCCTTCGCCCGGAATAAGATCGAATGGAAAACGCTGACTGGCCGGGACCTGGTAGATCTCACGGCGTATGTCCAAAGCATTCAGAACGTGGTTCCGAACCGTCAGTTTTCTCTGCCCGGGCCTGAGAGTGGTAAGCCGCTGTTCGATGCGAATTGTGGCCTCTGCCACCGGGATTCTCTCTCGCTGGCCATGAACCTTCGGAATAAGACGTGGATGGATATCGGTGCGGGCATCTGGAATCACTCCCAGAAGATGCCAGCCGTCCGCATGGTGGCCTCCGATGATATGCGGAAAATACTAGCGTATGTCTGGCAACTGCAATATGACGGCCCGCCCGGCAACCGCGTGCTCGGCCAGAAAGCATTTATCGAAAAAGGATGTATGGAGTGCCACCGAAGTCCGTTCAAAGATGGGAAACACATCACCGCATTTTCCATAGTGGCAGCCGCGTGGGGCCCGGCGCGATACGCGCACCACCAGATGCTGGAGCGGGGACTTCCGTGGCCGAATCTGTCTCCAGCCGATGTCTCTAACCTCGTGGCTTTCCTAAATTCGCGCGATCCGGCTCGATGAACTGCGCCAAGTGGCGCAATCCCCGACCGGCCGGTGAAGAAGTTGGTGGTCGCCCATCACTTCTACCTAACGCCGTTCGTCGCAGACGCCTTCGCGCCGCACGAATTCTTCGTGCTCGGGCTTAGCGGAGTCCACGTTGGAACTCTGTCGGATCGAGAGGCGTTCCCCGAGTACCTTCATTATTTCTTCGAAATCGTAGACCGTGGACTGAAGCTGATTCTAAACGACAATTCACTCTTGCTAATGGGCGTTCAGGAGCAGCTCGCTGCTTACCGTCGAGTCGCAAAGTACCCCCATATCTTTACAACCGACTGTCTGGGCACTCCCTTCAAAGACCGGAGCGAAAAGCTAACGCATGAACTGTACGGGAACTCGAGAATGTCATCGGCCACGCCTGCATGATGACGCTAGGGGATACCATCGACGTGCAAGATCTGCCTCCCTCCTTGTTGACTGAGGGCCAGCCGGGAAGCGATCCGGCGGACATGCTCGTCCCCGAGCCAAAATCTGTCGCGGGAACGGTGGGAGCACAGGAACGCGCATTGATCCAGCGCGCCATGCAGGCTGCAGCCGGCAATCAATCCCAGGCGGCGCGCACGCTACACATCGGCCGCGACGCGCTTCGCTATAAACTCAAGAAACACAATCTCTGACCGTAGTTGCAGGCCCTACATGCGCTACGAATTCATCGACCAGTTTATCTAGGACAGCCCAATCCGTATATTCGTGGTCCTTCGATGTATCGGTCGTGCCTCCCGCCCGGTGGGAAATGCGCTTCATAACAAAACGAAGGAGGAAATTATATTTCGTATACAGGAGAGCTCCGGCGACAGCCTTAATGCTGGATGGACGCCAGCCGGTTTCAGCAAGAAACTGGTCGATCATTCTCGTGGCGTCCGCTGCCGCTCGAGCGCGATTCTCAGGCGGCGCCATAGCGTCTTCGGCTCCCGCTTCGGAAAGACTCACGGACAAGAACGCAGTCGGAATTTGCTCCAGCTCCTTGACATGATCCTTCACAAATCTGACGATTTCTTTCTCGTGACGACCGCCATGAACCGATGCGGCGACTATCGCGGCGGAATAGGAATCGAGCGAAAATCCGTCCAAGATGTAGGCAGCATTCACAACATTTGCCAAAAGACCGTGCGCCCGTATCGATGCGGCCATATGTACGGCAATTCGTTGTGTTTGTCCTTCGTGAGTTGCGTATAAGACAAGGATTGGTTCCATCATGTTTTTCCTAGCCCGTCATTAGATACTCAATACCGGACATGGGGTGTGGCGGATGATGCTGTAAGCGTTGGTCCGCAAACGGCCCATGGTCCCCTGTAAAGTTCCTCTGCCGATGATAATCAGGTCCGTATTGTGACGTTCCGCTTCGGCTCGGACCACCTGGGCTACGTCTCCCACTCCCACGCATATCGGCGAGGTATTCCCAACGGACTTTTGTAGATTCTCGATGACCAAGCGGGCGTCGCTTCGCAGCGTCTTTTCGAATTCATCGTCTAATCGTCGCTCGGGCCATCCACTAATTCCGGATACCGCATGAACCAGCCGAAGCTGAGCATCAGTAAGCTCCGCGTACTCGGCGGCCCATTGGATGAGAGCACCGCTCTGAGGCGTGGCATCAAGTGCACACAGGACATTACTGCCAGTTATGTGTCCGCTCAGCGGCTGCTCCATGTGAGGCGCCGTCCAGACTGGACATTCGGCATCGTGCAGCACCTTGGCTGTGACCGAACCCAGCAGCAGGGCTGCGAAACGGGCCGTAGCCGTGAGTCGGCATCATGATCAGGTCGACGCCTTTGGTGTGCGCGAACCGCGTGATTATTTCTGCGGGATCGCCTATTTCGGCTATACGCTCCACCGCCAAGCCCTGGAACTCCGGCACAAATGTATTGTTCAGTTGCACCTCCAGGTCCTGTCTGAGCTCGGTCATATCGACGGGAATGGCCCCTTCACCAAGACCGGCTTGCCAGATGGGTGCCACCGCGGTCAGCAATGTGATCTTCGCACTTAAGCGGTCCGCCAGTGCCCGAACAAAAGGGGCGGTACCGCAGCATCGCTCAGAAAAATCGATTGGAAACAGTATATGTTTGATAGCCAGCATAAAGTCCCCCTCTGAAGGGCAGAGTCACTTCACCTGAATCGCTTCGAGGTACATGGCAAGGCTGTATATCCGCACTCGACCTAGGTCTTGATCCCAGGAGACCTCCGAAAAGATCGGGCCCCACACAGGCATCTCACGCGTCCCGTGAGTCGATGGCGGTTGCTGTTCTCCCGAGATGATCTTCTGAACCTGCAGGAAGGGGAAAGAGCCCCCATTGCGCAATGCGATCCGGGTCAGGTCCGGGGGTGCAATTCTTAACGATGCAGCCATAGGTCCACCACCCTTAGCGTCTTTGCCGTGACAGGTAGCGCAATACGCTCTAAACAACTCCGGTCCCTTGAACGAGTCCAAGAGCTGCTTCTCTTGTGGAGTCTGAACCGGGCGTTTCTGCGCCGCGCCTACCGCAAAGGTCAGCAATATCCCCGCAGCGATGTAGATCCCAGCAATTCTTTTGAACACGGTCATCCCCCTCAATTCTTGTGCTCACCGCTCTTGTCTTCGCGCCCCATCATCCCTCTGCTCATCATGTCTTGCATCATTTCCATCCTGTGGGATTGGGCCTTGACGCTGGTTTGCAATTGTTTGAGCAGTAACCCATGCTCGGCCAACTTCTGCTGGAGAGCCGTCGCGTCGTTTTCGGCCTCGATCGCTGCGAAGTTCTGGACGAGCTTGTCGACCAGCTTGGCAGTCTCACTTTGACCCATCATCGTTTGGGACATCATTCTGCCGGATGTCATGCCGCCCGTTTTGCCAGTGTCGATCTTATCCGGCGGTGGTGCGGCTTGGTCTTCGTGGTGCCCTTCATGTTGAGCCACTGCGGCTGTTACCAATAGACCCATTGCGACCGCAGTTGCGATAACCCCTGCTCTCATGTGAACCTCCGCATACCTCTAGGGCATCTTCATAGCCACGATGCGAGCAACCCTAACTCGCAGTAGCGAGGCCAGTTGAGGTCGGAAGGATCGCTAGTCGCGTGCGGGGATGCGCTACACGGCGCAGATGGTATGGGTCCTTTTGCGCACTGATCAGCGACGGCTGGTCGTATCTAGCGTTCGAATGGCCTTTGTTTGGTCTTAAAGGTTCTTAACGCCGCAACCCATGTTTCCTTTCGAAAGATTTTGTTTCCAGTCGACTATTCGTGCGGGGCAGTCATACCTTATGTCAAACATATGGCACGACGCTTATCTGCGAGTGTTACGTTGGTCCACGCCTACGGACCACAGGCCCTTGCGCATAGCGGCGTGCGCAAAGCACACTGAGAATGTCGTCACACGTTTACGCTGTCGTTCGCGAATCTCCCTGTCCGACAGAAACCGCGAGTTCAATCGCCGGGGTGTCTTTAGGGTGTTGTGAATCAGACATGTCTTTACTGCGCGGAGGAGGCCCTGTTGATGGCGTTCGTCAATCTCCGGGAGAATCACCTCCACATGAAATGAGGCTAATCGCGCAGGGGCTGTGCCTTTTGCGGCGGAAACACGGATTTCAAGGCCGATCAGAGGCAGTGAGCGGCCGAGCAAGTACTAGACGGCATAATGTCCGGCGCAAACGCCTAGTGAAGCCAAGAGCAATTCCGGAAGAGTTGGCCCAGCATTTGCACCGCCTTGGGTGACGGGTTGGTCGGTTATGATTCGATGCGTGCCTACACTGGTCTCGAACTTCTTTCCACCCAAATGTCTTGTGATACTCTGCATTTGCCGTTGGTTAAAGCATCGTAAGTGGCAATCCGGCAGCTCGCTTCTGTTGTGTCAATGTCATGGCATGAAAGCACTGAAATGATCAATATTTCATCGAAGACGATGCGGGGGTTCCGCGCGCCACTGAACGTCTTCTTCCAACCCGGCAACGTAGCGGTCATTGGTGCGACCGAGGAGCCCACAGGTGTAGGCCGATCAATCGTTACCAACCTCAAACAGACATCTTTCGGAGGGACTGTTTATCCCGTAAACCCAAAGCGCTCGGACGTATTGGGGTTACCCTGCTATCCGAGCGTCCGGGAAATCCCGGAGCAAATCGATTTGGCGGTCATCGCCACACCCGCCCGAACTGTTCCTGCAATCGTCCGCGAGTGTGTCGCGGCAGGTGTGGAGGGCGTCATCATTATCTCTGCCGGCTTCAAGGAAATCGGCGAAAAGGGCGTTGCCCTGGAGCGGGAGGTTCTTGCCGAAGCGCGGAAAAGCAAAATCCGAATTGTGGGGCCAAACTGCCTGGGCATCATGAGTCCACACTACGGTCTGAATGCCACGTTCGCCAGTTCGATGGCCCGTCCCGGTCACCTGGGTTTCATCAGCCAGAGCGGCGCTTTGTGCACGGCCATTCTCGACTGGAGCCAGAGGGAAATGGTCGGATTCAGCGCGTTTGTTTCGGTCGGCTCGATGCTCGACGTTGGATGGGCAGATCTGATTCATTATCTCGGAGATGACCCGAAAACCAGGAGCATTGTGATCTACATGGAGTCGGTCGGGGACGCTCGCGCATTCTTGTCCGCGGCGCGAGAGGTTGCACTATCGAAGCCGATCATTGTGCTCAAGCCAGGGCGAACGGCGGCTGCCGCGAGAGCGGCTGCCTCCCACACTGGGGCTCTAACCGGCCAGGACGACGTCCTCGACGCTGCCTTCAGGCGATGCGGTGTCGTTCGAGTGAATACGATTTCGGAAATGTTCTATCTTTCTGAAGCGCTAGGCAAGCAACCACGGCCAAAAGGACCGCGCCTGACCATCGTCACCAATGCCGGCGGACCCGCGGTCCTGGCCACCGACGCATTGTTGTCTGACGGTGGTCAACTGGCCGAGCTTGCTCCGGGCACGATCGAGCAACTAAGCGGATTCCTGCCGCGCCACTGGAGCCACCAGAATCCCATCGACGTGATTGGAGACGCGGGCGCGGAACGGTATGCAAAAACGGTGGACCTCGCTGCGAACGATCCTGCGACAGACGGACTGCTGGTAATCCTGGCTCCTACCGGTTTAGCAGATGCCACGGCCATTGCCGAGCAGTTAACGCATTACGCCAAGCTTCCTGGCAAACCGGTGATTGCCAGTTGGATGGGTGGTCGCGACATCGCGAAAGCCGAAGCGATTCTCAACCAGGCCGGAATTCCCACCTACGCCTATCCGGATGCGGCAGCGCGCGTGTTCGACTTGATGTGGAGCTACAGCGCCAATCTTAAAGCGTTGTATGAAACACCGGAATCGCTGGAATCGGAAGAGGCCGCTTCGCGTACGAAAGCCGCTGAACTCATCGAGGGCGTCCGTGCAAAGGGTCGTACGCTTCTGACCGAGGCCGAATCGAAGAGCCTGCTAACAATCTACGGCATTCCCACTGTCGCGACCGAAATCGCAGCCACGGCAGAACAGGCCGTCGATGCCGCGGGTCGCATCGGATATCCGGTGGTTCTCAAGCTGCATTCCGAGACGATCACGCATAAGACCGATGTCGGCGGCGTCGAGCTCAATCTTTCGAGTGAAGCCGCCGTGCGAACGGCCTACCAGGGCATTCAAGATTCGGTCACGCGTGCGGCAGGCGCGGAACATTTTCTGGGCGTGACCGTTCAGCCCATGGTTCGTCCTGAAGGCTACGAACTGATTCTGGGCTCGAGCATCGACTCGCAATTTGGGCCGGTTCTGCTCTTCGGCAGCGGGGGCCAGCTTGTGGAGGTTTATAAAGACCGTGCGATCGGCTTGCCTCCGTTGAACACTACGCTGGCTCGCCGGCTCATGGAAAGGACCAAGATCTTTTCTGCGCTTGCCGGGGTGCGGGGACGCAAGCCCGTGAACCTGGTTGAACTCGAAAAGCTGCTGGTCCGGTTCAGCTATCTGGCAATCGAACAAAGCTGGATCAAGGAAATCGATATTAATCCACTGCTAGCGTCCGCGCACGGACTCCTCGCGTTGGATGCCCGCGTAGTTCTGCATGGCCGGGACGTCGTCGATCCTCCGTCGCCGGCCATACGCCCGTATCCGGTTCAATACGTCAAGTCGTGGCGTTTTGAGGATGGCACGGAGGTGATCATCCGTCCCATTCGTCCCGAAGACGAGCCGTTGATTGTTGCTTTCCATGCCAAGCTCTCTGAGCGCAGCATCTATCAGCGATATTTTCATTTGCTTTCCCTTGACCAGCGGGTTTCTCACGACCGGTTGGTGCGAGTCTGCTTCGGCGACTACAACCGTGAAATCGCACTGGTTGCCGAGCACCGGGATCCCGTTACGAGGGCGCCCGAGATTCTCGCGGTGGGCCGATTAAGCAAGGCGCATCTCGCCAATGAGGCCGAACTGGCGTTCCTGATCACCGACGAAAACCAGGGCCGCGGCCTGGGGACCGAACTTTTGCAACGGTTGGTCGAGATCGCGCGAATCGAGAAACTGGACCGCGTGATCGTCGAAATCCTGGAAGGAAACCGGCAGATGATCGAGGTTTGCCGCCCACTGGGGTTCGATCTGGAGCACGTCGAGGACGGCGTAGTTCACGGAGTGCTGACGCTGTGACGGGCACCTCCCGTCGCATCGAACGTTCTCAGATCTGGATTGCGATGCTTGCCGCCGCGGGCATTCTAATCCACCTGGGCTTACGCTATTTGACCCAAGCGGGAAGTGAGGTGTCTGATATCCCGCTGTATGTGGCCGTTGCGGCTGGCGGCATACCGTTGCTGTGGACCTTAGGGCAACGTTTAATTCATCTGGAATTCGGCTCCGACCTCCTCGCCGGCTTGTCCATCGCGGCCGCGGCCATAACGGGTCAATACCTTGTGGGCGCAATTATCGTGCTCATGCTTTCCGGTGGGGGCGCATTGGAATCGTATGCCTCGCAACGGGCGAGCTCCGTCTTAGACGCACTTCATAAGAGAACTCCAAAGGTCGCACACCGCAGGACCGGTTCAGGGCAGGTCGATGTTCCGCTCGACGCGATTAGAATTGGCGACGCGATAGTGATACTGCCGCATGAGATTGTGCCCGTGGATGGAACCGTGATCGAAGGCCACGGCCGCATGGACGAGTCTTATCTCACTGGCGAGCCTTTTGAAATCTCCAAAGCTCCAGGATCCGCCGTCTTGTCAGGCGCGATCAATAAAGACCGACTCTTGGTGATAGAAGCATCGAAGTTACCCGTGGATTCGCGGCACGCTCAGATCGTCCGGTTACTGCAGCAAACCGAGGCCAATCGTCCTCGCTTGCGAAGGCTGGGCGACAAGCTCGCGGCATGGTACACACCGGTCGCAGTCGCTACGGCCCTGGGGGCATGGTGGTGGAGCGGCGATTCGCTCCGATTTCTTGCTGTAACTGTGATTGCGACCCCATGCCCGCTGCTCATTGCGATTCCGGTGGCAATTCTCGGTGCAATCTCTCTCGCCGCCAAACGCGGCATCATTATCAAAAATCCCGCGGCTCTGGAGCAGATCGACAACTGCCGCACCTTGATTTTTGACAAGACCGGCACGCTGACGTACGGCAAGCCAGTGCTAACCGAGGTTCTATGCGCAGAAGGATTTTCCCGCGGCGACGTTTTATCCAAGGCCGGGAGCCTGGAGCAATACTCCAAGCATCCGCTGGCCGCGGCTGTCCTGAACGCAGCGCGTGGAGACGGCCTCGCTTTGGCAGCGGCGAGTTCGATCAGTGAAAAGCCAGGCGCCGGGCTGCAGGGGACCGTGAACGGAGTGAGCGTACGGGTTACGGGACGCTCCCAGGCACAGACCATGGATTTGCCGCAGCCGACCGCCGGCTTGGAATGTCTTGTTTTATTCGATGAGCGCCTGGCCGCCATCCTCCGCTTTCGCGATACGCCACGTCAGGAGAGTCGTCCGTTCATTGCGCATTTGGGTGTCCGCCACGGCGCCAGGCGGATAGTCCTGCTTTCAGGCGATCGCGAGGAGGAGGTCCATTATTTAGCCGGTCAAGTGGGGATCGGTGAGGCGCTCTTCAATCAGAGTCCCGAGGAAAAAGTCGCTTTCGTCGCAGCAGCCGCCGAGAAAGACAAGACGCTGTTTGTCGGCGACGGAATCAACGACGCGCCGGCGATGCTGATGGCGACTGTGGAGTCGCACTTGGATCGAGCAGCGACATCACGTCAGAAGCAGCGGACGCAGTTGTGCTCGATTCTTCACTGGAAAAGACCGATGAACTGATCCACATCAGCCGTCGAATGCGCCGGATCGCTCTGGAAAGCGCGGTAGGAGGAATGGTGCTGAGCATGCTAGGCATGGCGATCGCCGCAGCTGGCTATCTATCGCCGGTGGCGGGTGCCATAGCGCAAGAAGCGATCGACGTAGCCGCCGTACTGAATGCACTACGCGTTGCTTTTTACTATCGGCGACTTGCTGACTTCTAACCGTTGCGCTCTTTCACGCAGTATAAGGTCCTCCACTAATTCAGAGTGCGGACTGGCTAGCTAAGTAATTCGTAGGACTTGAGATACTCGCTGGCTGCGGGATTGCATGTCTGGATTGCGGAGGACACCATGCCGACGATCAAAAACATTCTGTTCCCGTTCGACTTTTCGCAACAAGCATTGCGCGCGGCTCCTTTCGTCCAAGCTGTTGCGAATCGTTTTGAAGCACGGGTCACGCTCTTCGGCGTGATCCCACCCGTATGGGACGTAGCTCCCATGGGAATGCCGGTCATGGCCGGGATTGAGTCAGAGGCGATCGAGCGCGATCTCGAGTGCCGCCTTGGACGGGTGCTAACAAAAGAGCTGGCGGGCACTAGTGTGGCGCGCGTGGCGGCCTTCGGTGATCCAGCTGTGAAGATCGTAGAATTCGCGCATAATCACGCCGTGGATGTGATTATGATGCCGACGCACGGATGCGGATTGTTCCGCAGCCTCTTGATCGGCTCCGTCACAGCCAAAGTCCTGCACGATGCCAGATGTCTCGTTTGGACGGCGACCCACGCGGAAGAACAGCGATCGCCTGAAGTACCGAGAACGATTCTATGTGCTGTCGATGGTAGCGATAGATCCGCTGCACAGATGAAGTGGGGTGCCGAGTTCGGTCAGAAGATGGGCGCACAGGTGAAGCTACTTCACGTTGTCCCTCCGATCAGCGACTGGCTTGGATTGGAGAGAGAACGAGAACTACAGGAAGAAGTGCGTGAAAAAGCCCGAGCCAAAATAGAGGCCCTGCGGCAATCAGCGTTTGTCGACATTCCGCTGAGAGTTGCCGTGGGTCATGTGGCTACCACGGTGACTGAGGAGGCACGGCAGGAAGGGGCCGATCTCGTTGTTATCGGACGCGGCTCGCTCCAGTCGCCTCTCGGGCGTCTTCGCACGCACGCTTACAGAATCATTCAGGGTTCACCTTGTCCCGTGGTGAGCGTCTAAAGTCGACCCCTTACTGGCAATACACTTGCTGGATAACGGGCATGGAAAACACACGTACAATCGATCCGGAACGGGGCCAACGCGACGTCATCTGCACACGTTGTGGCGCGGACGCGGAATGGATCTTTGTCGACAGCGAGAAAACGAGGGTTGAAGTGACCTGTCCGGACTGCGGCAAGTTCGAGATGCTTCGCACTGAGTTTGATCAAGCCGAGTCCGAGATCGTCGAACCTCGCGATGGGGAGTGACCTACTGGGTCTCGACCTTTCATTCTTCACGCACACCGCGGAAAGGCATTCTTAACTGGCGAGCCAGTTCCGGCCAGAACTCGCGCGGCACCCCGAATCCCATGTCCTCAAGCACGTTAAAGGCGCCATTCCGAGCAGCCGCGGCGACGCCAGGTTGGTTGCCAGGATGGCACACAATTGTTGAGGCCAGCGATACAATCCTGCCACCCGACCAGGGGAGGTGGCTGTACGCACGACGTCGCGGTCTGCGCCGCAGCCTCATCCCCTGTGGGCGAGGTGGGTTGCGCCGCCTGCGCCCACACCACCACCCCTCCCCTTACGACAAGCGCATTCACCCGGTTGCGCCACCCCATAACTTCAGCGCCTCGGTATCTCGAGTTTGTTACCCAGCCGTTCCATGCGGTCTCTGGTCTTCCCATAATCCACGAAGTCCGCAATCATGCCTGCGAGGTCTGTGGCATAGTCAGCATTCGCCTCCAGGAAGTCCTTGTACTCGTCGGTGAATAGCCGCTTCGGCTGGGAGTTAATGCGCTCGATAATGGCTGAAGTGTATCCCTCCAGCTCGTCCAGGTACGGCACGATCCGGTCGATCGCGGTCTTTTGCCAAGGCGAAGCAGCGCCTTTTGCGTCCTTGAGCTTGGCCTCATGTTTTTCCAGAGCGTTGACGTGGTCCTTGATCTCGTTAATCGCTGCCGCGTGGCTTTCCCAGCTAACGTTCATGCGCGTGAAGCCTTCCATAGCCACCGCATCTTCCTTCAATTGAAATGCCATGGTCTTCGCTTCGGAGAGCAATTTGGCGACGTTTTCGGAATCTGGAACAGCGGCCGCGTTGGCCGGGCCCCCCAAGCCAGCCAGAAGGATTATGGGTCCCATCCAGAGTTTAGTTATGCGCTTGTTCATCTCATTCTTCCTTTCGTTGATCAACTGCTCGTCAACGATACGTGCATTTCACGCTCCAGGAGCTAGTTCTATAAGTGACTGGGGAAAGAGCGTATACGGAATCGAATCAAGCGGGTGCGTCTCGAAACTGGGTGAAATCCCGCAGCATGCTGGGCGTGAAGGCACTCAACCGCGATTCTTCCCGGCGAGGGCTTCGGCCAGTTCCCGTTCGAAGGCAGCGTCTTTGCCGTAGAGGTCTTCAAAGAAGTGAACTTCACCGTTCTCAGCTACTACGGCAGTCACGTATATGGTCATCACCGGAATAGGGCTCGTGAGCTTCACAGAAATGGATTCTGTCCCTCGCATCGCCGCGACAATGCGATCCTGCCGCCAGTCGGATTCCCCGCGCAGCACCCATTCCGCCAGGTTCTGGGCTCTTTCCAGGCGAATGCAGCCGTGGCTGAAATCCCGGCGTGCCCGCGCAAATAACGATTTTGCGGGTGTGTCGTGCATGAATACGTCGTACTTGTTCGGAAAGACGAACTTCACCAGGCCCAGTGAATTCTTGGGCCCTTGCTTTTGGCGCAAATGAAGCGTGCCCGAGCGAAGCTGCGCCAACAAGGTGTTTGAGACCGTATCCTGTGCCACCACCATTCCTTTTGGCGTGACCAGTTCGAAGCCGTTCTTCAAGATGTACGAGGGATCCCGAATGATGTCGGGCACCAGTTCTTTGCGTTGTATGTTGAACGGCACGTTCCAATACGGCCGGAAAATGACGGTATCGATTTCCGAAGACAAAAGAGGTGTCTGGAGCTTGCTGGCACGCCCAATCACGATCTTCATTTCGAGCGCAGGCTGGTGTCCGGTATCGAAGGCGCGCAAC
>Ga0157370_10002793_pt1 | contig 20861 bp, 24 predicted proteins | sample C35metaG_FD_113463 | JGI IMG/M metagenome (GOLD analysis project Ga0157370, IMG submission 113463) | Corn rhizosphere microbial communities from Kellogg Biological Station, Michigan, USA - C3-5 metaG | ecosystem: Host-associated > Plants > Roots > Rhizosphere > Soil | place: USA: Michigan...
GAAGTCCGACATCCCCATCGGGCACAAGCTCGCCATTCGCCCGCTCGCCGACCAGGCGACGGTCATCAAGTACGGCGTGGACATCGGCAAGGCGATCGCGCCGATCCAGGTGGGCGAGCACACCCACGTGCACAACCTGCGCACCAAGCGCTGGTGAGGCGCGCCGAGCGATCGGCAACCACGAATCAGAGGACGGTCATGGATCTGTCGAAGGCAACTTTCCGGGGCTACAGGCGCGAGAACGGGCGCGTCGGCGTGAGGAACCACGTCATCATCCTTCCCGTCGACGACCTCTCGAGCACCGCGGCGCTCGCGGTGGAGAACAACATCAAGGGCACGATGGCGCTGCCGCATCCCTACGGGCGGCTGCAGTTCGGAGCGGACCTGGAGCTGCACTTCCGCACGCTCATCGGCGCCGGCTCCAACCCCAACGTGGCGGCCGTCGTCGTGATCTGCATCGAGGAGGGCTGGGCGAAGAAGGTGGCCGACGGCATCGCCGCCACCGGCAAGCCCGTCGCCTGGTTCGGCATCGAGCAGCACGGCGACCACGACACGATCATGCGCGCCTCCAAGAAGGCGAAGGAATTCGTGCAGTGGGCGAGCGAGCTCGTGCGCGAGGAGCGCCCGCTCAAGGACCTGTGGGTCTCGACCAAGTGCGGCGAATCCGACACCACGTCCGGTTGCGGCTCGAACCCGACCGTGGGCGACGCGTTCGACAAGCTCTACCCGCACGGCGTGACGCTCGCCTTCGGCGAGACCACCGAGCTTACCGGCGGCGAGCACCTGGTCGCGGCGCGTTGCCGCAACGACGAGGTGAAGAAGAAGTTCCAGTACATGTTCGATCGCTACCAGAAGGTGGTCGAGACCCACAAGACGAGCGACCTGCGCGACTCGCAGCCCACCAAGGGCAACATCGAGGGCGGGCTCACGACGATCGAGGAGAAGGCGCTCGGCAACATCCAGAAGATCGGCCGCAAGTGCCTGGTGGACGGCGTGCTCGACAAGGCGGAATCGCCGACCGGCCCGGGCCTCTGGTTCATGGACTCGTCCTCGGCCGCCGCGGAGATGGTGACGCTGGTCGCGGCCGCGGGCTACACCGTGCACTTCTTCCCGACCGGCCAGGGCAACGTGATCGGCAACCCGATCCTTCCCGTGATCAAGCTCTGCGCCAACCCGCGCACCGTGCGCACCATGAGCGAGCACATCGACGTCGACGTCTCGGGACTGCTGCGCCGCGAGATGACCCCGGACCAGGCGGGCGACAAGCTCCTCGAGTGCATGTTCCGCACCGCCAACGGCCGGCTCACCGCCGCCGAGGCGCTGGGACATCGCGAGTTCGTGCTCACGCGGCTCTACGAGAGCGCGTAGCGGCGTCGGCGTGGAGACCCTGAAGGTCGAGGTGTGGCGGGGCGGAGCCGAAGGGGCGTACCAGCGCTTCGAGGTGCCGCGCCGCGAGAGCCAGACGGTGCTGGACGTGGTCACCTACATCCAGCGCTTCGTCGATTCCACGCTCGCCTACCGCTTCGCGTGCCGCGTCGGCATGTGCGGCTCCTGCGCGATGACGGTGAACGGCGTGCCGCGCTGGACCTGCCGCACGCACGTCGACAAGGTGGCGCGCGAAGGAAGCCTCACGCTCGCGCCGCTCGCCAACATGCCGGTGGTGCGCGACCTCGTCGCCGACATGCGCGAGTTCTTCGACAAGTGGGGACGGGCGCGCGGCCAGTTCTCGCCCACGCGCACGCGCCACCAGGAGTTCGCGAAGGTCGATCCGCGCACGCCCGAGCGGCGCGAGGCCGATGCGGCCATCGAATGCATCGGCTGCGGCGTGTGCTACGCCGCGTGCGACGTCGTCAAATGGAATCGGGAATACCTGGGGCCCGCCGCATTGAACCGCGCCTGGACGCTGCAGAACGACGTGCGCGACGGCGCGCGGCACGAGCGTCTCGATGCCGTCTCGGGCGACGCCGGCTGCCATTCGTGCCACACGCACATGAGCTGCACCGAGTTCTGCCCCAAGCACCTCTCGCCGACGCGCTCCATCGCGGGCCTCAAGCGCGAGAGCCTGTGGTCGCTCCTGCACGCAAGGGGCGGCAAGCCGTGAGGGACGCGCGCGCGGAGCTCTTCCTGTGGGCCGCGCAGCGCGTGACCGCGGCGTTCCTCGCCGTCTTCGTGCTCGTGCACCTCGCGACCATCGTATACGCGGTGCGCGGCGGCCTCACCGCCGCCGAGATCCTCGCGCGCACGCACTCGAGCCTCGCGATCCCGATCTTCTATGCGGTCTTCGTGCTCGCGGCGTCGATCCACGGCGCGATCGGATTGCGCAACATCGCGGCTGAGTGGCTGGGATGGCGCGGCGCGAGCGCGAACGCGGCCGTTTCCCTCGCCGGCCTCGTGCTCCTCGCGCTCGGCCTGCGCGCGGTGCTGGCGGTCTCCGCATGATCCGTCCCGCGCGCAACCACCCGGCGTGGTGGGCCTTCCTCGTGCACCGGCTCTCGGGCCTCGCGCTCACGCTCTTCCTGCCCGCGCATTTCCTCGCCTTGGGCACCGCCTTGCAGGGCGAGGCGCGCCTCGACGGGTTCCTGCGCTGGACCGAACGGCCGTGGGTGATCGCGGGCGAATGGATCCTCGTGATGCTCCTCGCCGCGCACCTTGCCGGCGGCCTGAGGCTCCTCGCGCTCGAGCTATTGCCGTGGCGCGAATGGCAGAAGACGCTCGCCGCGCTCGCGGCCGGTTTCGCGGTGGTCGCCGGGCTCGTGTTCGCGCTGGCCCGCTGAAACCCGTGCGCTCCATCGTCTTGCGTAAAACAAATCACCGGAGGAACTGGATGCTGGATCGCCTGCTTTGCCGCTGCCTCGTCGTCGTGCTCGCCGCGCTCGCGCCGTCCCTCGCGAGCGCCGACTCCTGGCCCGCGAGGCCGGTGCGCATCATCGTGCCCTTCGCGGCCGGTGGGGCGACCGACGTGGTCGCGCGCCTCCTCGCGCAGAAGCTCAACGCGGCGTGGGGCCAGGGGGTGGTGGTGGAGGATCGCGCGGGCGCGGGCGGCAACATCGGCGCGGACGTGGTGGCCAAGTCGGCGCCGGACGGCTACACGCTGCTCATGGCCTCCGGTTCCATCGTCACCGCCAACCCGTTCATGTACAAGTCGATGACGTTCGATCCGGCGAAGGACCTCGCGCCCATCACGAACGTCGCGACCGGGCCGCAGGTGATCGCGGTCGCGAAGTCGGTCCCGGCGAAGACGCTGCGCGACTTCATCGCCTACGTGAAGGCGAATCCCGGCAAGGTGAACTACGGCAGCGCCGGCGTGGGCACGCAGGTGCACCTCGCGGGCGAGAACTTCGCCTACGCGGCGGGCCTCGACATGACGCACGTCCCGTACAAGGGCGAGGCCTCGGCGCTCACCGACCTCGTGGGCGGCCAGATCCAGATGGTGCCAGCGAACCTGGGCGCCGCGATCAACCTCGTGAAGAGCGGCCAGATCCGCGCGCTCGCCGTGACGAGCAAGACACGCAGCAGCGAGCTTCCCGACGTGCCGGCGGTGGCCGAGGTGGTGCCGGGCTTCGAGAACGCCGGCTGGTTCGGCCTGCTCGCGCCCGCCGGCACGCCGCGCGAGGTGATCGAGAAGGTGTACCGTGATAGCGCGAAGGCGCTGCAGGGCGACGCGTTCAAGGCGGCGCTCGCCAAGCAGGGCATGGTGCCGGTCGGCAACTCGCCCGCGGCGTTCCAGGCGGCTATCAAGGACGAGACGGCGCGCTGGGCGAAGGTGATCCACGAGCGCCACCTGCAGGCGCATTGAGCGACGCGAGGAGGGCGGGATGAAGGTCGAGCCGAAGGCGGTCGAGGAAGTCGCGCGCGAGCTGTACGTGCGCGCGCTGAAGGTGCTGCCGCCGGACATCAAGCAGGGCTTCGCGCGCCTCGCCTCGAGCGAGACCAACGCGACGGCCAAGGGCGTCCTCGGCACGATGATCACGAACATCCGCGTCGCCGAGGAAACCGAGAACCTGCTCTGCCAGGACACCGGCATCCCGATCTACAACGTCGTGATCGGCCGCGGCGTCGAGATCGAGGGGCCGGAGCTCAAGAGCGCGATCCGCCGCGGCTGCGAGCGCGCGACACGCGAGCACCCGTTGCGCTCCTCGGTCGTGCATCCGATCACGCGTGCGAACGAGCAGACCTCGTGCGGCCCCGGCATTCCGCCGATCCACATCGACTTCGGCGAGGAACGCGACAAGCTCACGATCGAGATGGTGCCCAAGGGGAGCGGATCGGAGAACAACTCGTGGTTGCGGATGGCGATTCCCGCCGAGGGCATCGACGCCATCAAGACGTTCGTCGTGGACTGCGTGCTCGAGGCGGGCGGGAAGACCTGCCCGCCCACCATCGTCGGCGTGGGCGTCGGGGGGACGTCGGACCTCTGCGTCGCGCTCGCCAAGCGCGCGGCCACGCGGCCGCTCGGCACGCGCTGCGCCGATCCCGAAGGCGCGAAGCTCGAGCGCGAGCTGACCGAAGCGGTCAACATGCTCGGTGTGGGACCTCAGGGCCTGGGCGGCGACTCCACTTCCTTCGCGGTGCACGTCGAGATCGCGGCGACGCACATCACGATGAATCCCGTGGCCGTGAACATGCAGTGCCACTCGGCGCGCCGCGCCTCGGCCTCGATCACGCCGAAGGGCGTGGAATACGGGTTCTAGCCATGGGCCACCACATCCTCACGCCGCCGATCACCGAGGAGCAGGTCCGGCGGCTGCGCGTGAACGACACGGTCGCGCTCGAAGGCGCGCTCTACGGCATCCGCGACGCGAATCTCATCGCCCTCTTCGACAAGGGGCGCAAGACGCGCTTCGACCTGCACGGCGCGGCGGCGATCCACACCGCTCCGAACGTGAGGAAGGTCGCGCCCTCGCCGCAGCATCCGACGGGCTACGCGCCGGTTTGCGTGGGCACGACGACGTCGGCCCGCATGGAGCGTTTCACACGCCCGCTCCTCCAGCTCGGAGCGCGCATCATCGTCGGCAAGGGCGGGCTCGCGCAGGGCTCGCTCGACGCGTTCGCCGAGCTGGGCGGCGCCTATCTCGCCATCATCGGGGGCACGGCGGCGCTCGAGACCACCTGGATCGAGGCGATCGAGGACGTCGATCTCGACGACCTCAACCCGGAGTCGATCTGGAAGTTCCGCGTGCGCGGCTTCGGGCCGCTCCTCGTGGCGATGGACAGCCACGGCGCGAGCCTTTATGACGCGGTGCAGCGCGAAGCGCGCGCCCGGCGCGCGCAAACTTTATCCCGTTTGGGTGTCAAATAGGCGGTTTTCGGGGCGTTTACCGCCTCCTCGTGCCTCGTAGACGCAAAATCGGGTAGACTCGCCGGTTTTGCGAGCCGCTCCGGGCCTCATCCCCCGGAAAGACGGACTGGTTTCTTCGGGCGCCCTCCACAAGGGGACGCGACGTAGGGCGCGCCCTCCCAGGGGCCGCCGCAGGTGCAACAGGAGGTCTGAGAGTGGATTACGCGCAGCAGCAGAGGAGCTGGGGAAAACACGCGCCCAGCATCCTCGCCGTCGTCGCCCTGCACATCCTCCTCGGTTGGGCGCTCATCAACGGGCTCGCTCGCCGGGTGATCGAGGTGGTGAAGGCGCCGATCGAGACCAAGATCATCGAGGAGGTGAAGAAGCCTCCACCCGAGGTGCCGCCCCCGCCGCCGCCCAAGCTGGCCGCGCCGCCGCCGCCGTTCATTCCGCCGCCCGAGATCAACATCGAGATCCCGAAGGTGACGCCGCCGCCGACGATCACCGCCGTCACCACGACGCCGCCGCCGCCCGGCCCGCCGCCGAAGGTCTACACGCCGGCGCCCGCGCCGCCGAAGCCGATGGTGCGCAAGGAATACAAGGCGACGTCTTGCCCGAAGCCCGATTTCCCGCGCGAGGCGATCCGCCGCAACCTGTCCGGGTCGGTCACCGCGTGGGTGCACGTCGCGCCCAATGGAAGCGTCACGAACGTGGAGATCCGCAACAGCACGAACCCGGTGTTCAACCGGGATGTGATCCGCGCCTTGTCGCAATGCCGGTACACGGCCGAAGGCGTCGGCTTCATCGGCGAATATGACATCGAGTTCAACCTCAAGGACTGAAACGTCCGGGCGCTCATCAGGCGCCGTCCGCCTCAACAGGAGAACATAATGAAATCGCTCAACCGACTGTCCGCCCTCGCCGCCGCGATCGTCTTCGCGTGCGCGACCGCGGCCGCGCTCGTCGCCGCGCCCGCGGCGCTCGCGCAGGGCACGGACGGCAATCCGCAGCCGAATCCGACCGCCGCGGCCGCCGCTCCGGCTCCCGCCGACGCCGCCGCGCAACCCGCCGCCACCACGCCGCAGCCCCCGCCGCCCGTCGCCGACAAGGAAGTCGTCGAGAACCCGTACGGCCTCGAGGCGCTGTGGAAGGGCGGCGATTTCGTCTCGCGCGGCACGCTCATCATCCTCATCCTGATGTCGATGGGAAGCTGGTACATCATGTTCGTGAAGGTGTACGAGCAGTCCAAGCTCTTCCGCCAGGCGCGCAAGGTGCAGGCGAGCTTCTTCCAGGCTCCTTCCGTGAACGACGGCGCCACGCAGTTGAAGGACGGCACCGCGTACCGCTACATCGCCGACAGCGGCATCAAGGCGAACCAGCACCACACCGGCAAGCTCCTCGAGCAGGTGGACCTCAACACCTGGGTCACGATGTCGATCCAGCGCGCGGTGGACAACGTCGCCTCGCGCCTGCAGGACGGCCTCGCGTTCCTCGCGACGGTGGGTTCCACGGCGCCCTTCGTCGGCCTGTTCGGAACCGTGTGGGGCATCTACCACGCGCTCACCGCGATCGGCATCGCGGGCCAGGCCTCGATCGACAAGGTGGCGGGCCCGGTGGGCGAGGCGCTCATCATGACCGCCTTCGGCCTCGCGGTCGCGGTCCCGGCGGTGCTCGGCTACAACTGGCTGGTCCGGCGCAACAAGGTCGCGCTCGAGCAGCTGCGCGCGTTCGGCGCCGACCTGCACATGGTGCTCATCAGCGGCGGCGTGAAGCCGCGCCCGGCGGCCGCCCCGGTCGCCGCCGCGAGGTAAGCGCGCCCGCGCCGGAGGAGTCGAACCATGGCAATGACCGTCGGACAGGAAGTCGGCGAGGGCGAGCAGGACGTGATGGCCGCCATCAACACCACGCCGCTGGTCGACGTGATGCTGGTGCTGCTGATCATCTTCCTCATCACGATCCCCGTCGTGGTGCAGCAGGTGCCGTTGAAGCTTCCGAAGGAGCGCAACGTCCCGACGCAGACCAAGCCCGAGAACGTGGTCATCGCGATCAACAAGGATGGCGACGTGTTCTGGAACATGGAGTACCTCAAGGACTCGAAGGAGCTCTTCGAGCGGCTGAAGAAGGTCGCCGTGCTGAAACCCCAGCCCGAGGTGCACATCCGCGCCGACCAGGACACGCGCTACGAATCGGTGGGCCGCGTGGTGGCCACCTGCCAGCGCGCCGCGATCCTCAAGATCGGTTTCATCACCGAGCCGCCCATCCGCTCGGCCGCCGGCGGCTAGGCGGCGCGAAAGGAAACGAGACATGGCAATGACCGTGGGAACGGGAGGCTCGAGCGATCCCGAAGTGATGGTGGACATCAACACCACGCCGCTCATCGACGTGATGCTGGTGCTGCTCATCATGCTGATCATCACCATCCCGATCCAGACGCACGCGGTGAAGCTCAACATGCCGGTGGGCAATCCGCCGCCGCCGACCGTGCCGCCCACCGTCGTGACGATCGACATCGACTTCGACGGCACCGTCACGTGGAACGGCGACCAGATGACCAACGAGCAGCTCGACCAGCGCTTCCGCGCGGCGGCCGCCGAGTCGCCGCAGCCGGAGTTCCACATCCGGCCCAACAAGCTCGTGACCTACAAGTACGTCGCGCACGTGATGGCGGCGGCGCAGCGCGACGGCGTGACCAAGATGGGGCTGATCGGCGCCGAGCAGTTCCTCGACTAGCCAAGGAAGAAGAACGATGAGCGCAATCGCGCGCACGCGCCTGGCGATCGCCGGCATCCTCCTCGCCTTCGCGTCCTGCGGCGCGCCCGCCGCGGAGAACACGGTCCGCCCAGAGGTGGGCAAGCCCCTCAAGGCGGCCGAGGCGCTGGTGCGCGCGGGCAAGGGGCGCGAGGCGCTCGCCAAGGTGAACGAGGCGGACGAGGTGCCGAACAAGACCGCCTACGAGAGCCTGCTCGTGCAGCAGATGCGCGGCAGCGCCGCGCACGCGGCCGGCGACTACCCCGCGGCGATCAAGGCGTTCGAGACGGTGGTCTCCTCGGGCAAGCTCTCCGGCAAGGAGCAGCTCGCGATGGTGGAGGCGATCGCGGTCGACTACTACAAGCTCAAGGACTACGCGAACGCCGCGAAGTGGGCGCAGCGCTACTTCAAGGAGGGCGGCACCGTGCCCGCCATGCGCACGGTGCTCCTGCAGAGCTACTACCTCGGCAACGATTGCGCCGCGGTCTCGAAGATGCTGAACGCCGAGAGCGCGCAGAAGCCGAGCGAGGAGGATTTCGAGATCCTCAGGAGCTGCTATCGCAAGGAGAACGACGAGGCGGGCTACGTGGCCGCCACCGAGAAGCTGATCCTCTACTACCCGAAGAAGCAGTACTGGAACGAGATGCTCGCGCGCGTCCAGAGGAAGCCGGGCTTCTCCGATCGCCTCGCGATCCACGTCTACCAGCTGCGCCTCGCCGTGGGCGACCTGTCGAGCGCCAACGACTACATGGAGTTCGCGCAGCTCGCGCTGCAGGACGGCGTGCCGGGCGAGGCGAAGACGATCATGGACAAGGGCTACGCGGCGGGCATCCTCGGCAAAGGCGACCAGGCCGCGCGGCAGGCGCGCCTGCGCGCGCTCGTCGACAAGTCGCTCGCCGACGGCCGCAAGAACCGCGCACAGGCGGAGAAGGACGCCGAGGCGCAGAAATCCGGCGACGACCTGGTGCGGGTGGGCCTCGATTACGCCTACGACGGCAACCCCGACAAGGGCATCGCGCTCATCCAGAAGGGCATCAAGAAGGGCGGCCTCAAGCGCCCCGACGACGCGAGGCTGCGCCTGGGCGAGGCGCAGCTGCACGCCGGCCACAAGGATCGTGCGGTGCAGACCCTCAAGGGCGTGCACGGCAACGACGGGACGGCGGACCTCGCGCGGCTCTGGATCCTCGAGGCGCGCGCCTGAGCGATTGCCCAGGGAGCGGGCAGGGCGATGGCGCAGGTCAAGGCGGCCGAAGCCCGTCCCCGCTTAGAATCCCCGTATGCCCATGAAACGAATCCGCACCGATATCCTCGTGCTCGGCTCCGGCGGGGCCGGGCTCTTCGCCGCGCTCCACGCGAAGCGCGCGGCTCCCCAACTGAATGTCACCATCGCCGTGAAGGGCCTGCTCGGCAAATGCGGCTGCACGCGCATGGTCCAGGGCGGCTACAACGTGGCGCTCGCCGCGGGCGATTCGGTCGAGCGCCACTTCATGGACACGATCGAGGGCGGCAAGTGGCTGCCCGACCAGGACCTCGCGTGGACGCTCGTGTCGACCGCGATCGAGCGCGTGCACGAGCTGGAAAACGAGCTCGGCTGCTTCTTCGATCGCAATCCCGACGGCACCGTGCACCAGAAGGCGTTCGCCGGGCAGACCTTCGACCGCACGGTGCACAAGGGCGACCTCACCGGCATCGAGATCATCAACCGGCTCGCCGAGCAGGTGTGGGTCTGCGGCGTCGAGCGCCTCGAGGAGCATCGCGCGATCGAGCTGGTGAAGGCGCGCGGCGGCAACGCCATCGCCGGCGTGGCGATGATCGACATGCGCACCGGCGAGCTCGTGTTCGTGCAGGCGCGCGCCGTGCTCCTCGCCACGGGCGGCGGTCCCACGATGTATCGCTATCACACGCCCTCGGGCGACAAGAGCTGCGACGGCCTCGCGATGGCGCTGCGCGCGGGACTCGCGCTGCGCGACATGGAGATGGTGCAGTTCCATCCGACCGGGCTCCTCGCGGGCGCCGGCACGCGCATGACGGGCACGGTCCTCGAGGAAGGCTTGAGAGGCGCGGGCGGCCACCTCCTCAACGGCGCGCGCGAGCGCTTCATGGCGGCCTATGACCCGCGCGGCGAGCGCGCCACGCGCGACGTCGTTTCGCGCGCGATCTTCTCGGAGATGCGCGCCGGCCGCTCGACGCCCAACGGCGGCGTCTACATCTCCATGGGCCACCTCGGCCCCGACAACGTGCGCCGCCAATTCAAGGGCATGGTGGAGCGCTGCGCCGATTGCGGCTTCGACCTCGCCGGCGGATTGGTCGAGGTGGTTCCCACCGCGCACTACATGATGGGTGGCGTGGAGTTCGGCGTCGACTGCCGCACCGCGATCGAGGGACTGTTCGCGGCGGGCGAGGACACGGGCGGGGTGCACGGCGCGAACCGGCTCGGCGGCAACGGGGTGGCGAACTCGACGGTTTTCGGCGGCATCGCGGGCGACACGATGGCCGCATGGACGCCGCGCGAGGGCGAATGGCGCGAGCCCGAGCCCGGCGCGCTGGACGAGGCCGAGGCGCGCGCGCGCTTGCCGATCGGGCGTCCCGCGGGCGGCCTCGAGCGCGTGCGCGAATCGATCTACGACGTGATGTGGAACGACGTCGGCATCCTGCGCGACGCGGCGGGCCTCGCGCGCGCCGCCGCACGGCTCGAGGAGCTGCGCGCGGAGCTCGAGGCGACCGGCATCGCGGGCGAGGACCTTCGCTACAATGTCACCTGGCATGACTGGCTCAACCTTTCCAGCCTCCTCGACGTGAGCGCCGCGATCTGCGCGTCGGCCGCGGCGCGCGAGGATTCGCGCGGCGCCCATTTCCGGGAGGATTTCCCGCACACCGGCGATCTCGCGCGTTCCGCGTTCTCGCGCGTGACGCTCGAAGGCGGGCGCCTGCGCATCGAGTGGAAGCCGGTGCGATTCACGCGCGTGCGCCCCGGGCAGACGCTCCTCGCCGAGGTGCCGGCATGAGCACGATCCGCGCCGACGAGCTCGAGCGCTTGATGGCGGCGGCGCTCGCCCGGTGCGGTGCGAGCCAATCGATGGCGAGCGCCACGGCACGCGCGCTCGCCGCCGCCGACATGGAGGGCCTCGCGTCGCACGGCGCCTCGCGCATTCCGCAGTACTGCGGCCACCTGAAGAACGGGCGCGCGAACGGCAAGGCGGTTCCCGTCGTCGCGCGCGATGCGAAGGCGGCATGCCTCGTCGACGCGCGCGGCGGCCTCGCGTTCGAAGCGTGCGGGCTCGCGATCCGGGAGGCGATGCGCCGCGCGCACGAGTTCGGCGTCGCCTTCGTTTCGGTCACCAACAGCAACCACTTCGGCGTCGCGGCATACCACCTGGAGCCGCTCGCGCAGGCGGGCCTCGTCGGCCTCGCGTTCGGCAACTCGCCCGCGGCGATGCCGGCCTGGGGCGGACGGCGCGCCCTCTTCGGCACCAACCCGGTCGCGGCCGTGTTCCCGCGCCGCTCGGCGCCGCCGCTGGTGATCGACGTGTCGCTTTCGGCGGTCGCGCGCGGCAAGATCATGGTCGCCGCGCGCGAGGGACGCGCGATCCCCGAAGGCTGGGCGGTGGACAAGGACGGTCGCGCGACCACGGACGCGAAGGCGGCGCTCGAGGGCAGCATGCTGCCCGCGGGCGGCGTGAAGGGCGCGATGCTCGCGATCGTGGTGGAGCTCCTCGCGTGCGCGCTTTCCGGCGCGGCGTTCGGCTTCGAGTCCGACAGCTTCTTCTCCGAGGAAGGAAGGCCCACGCGCATCGGCCAGGGCTTCCTCGCCGTCGATCCGGCCGCGCTCGCCGGGCGCGACGTGTTCCTCGGACGCGTCGAGACGCTCGTCGCGGCGATGCTCGAGGATCCGGACGTGCGCCTTCCCGGCGCGCGGCGCGTGGAGCTGCGCGCGAAGGCGCGCGAAGCGGGCGTCGCGATTTCCGACGACTTGCTGGCGCGCATCCGCTCGCTCGCCGGCGAGACCGCGAATGCCTGAGGCGCAGGGCGCCGCGTTCCACGCCTGCCTGCGTGCGCCGTTCGCGACGCTCGGCATCACGACGACCGACGCGCACGTGACGGGGATCCGCTTCCTCGCGCCGACGACGCCCGCGCTCGCGCCGAAGAAGGGATCGCTCGCGCACCTCGCCTGCGTGCAGCTGCAGGCCTACCTCGAGGACGCCCGATTCGAGTTCGACCTTCCGCTCGCTCTTTCCGGCACGCGCCACCGGCTCGCCGTGTGGGAAGCGATGCAGCGCATCCCGGCGGGCGCGACGCGCACATACGGCGAGCTCGCGCGCGAGATCCGCTCCTCGGCGCGCGCGGTGGGCGGTGCGTGCGGCGCGAATCCGATTCCCGTCGTGGTGCCTTGCCACCGCGTGATCGCCGCCGGCGGCGACCTCGGCGGCTTCATGGGCGAGCGCGGCGAGGGGTTCGAACGCAACATCAAGCGCTGGCTGCTCGGGCATGAAGGCGCTCTCGGAGGCGAATAGCCGCGTGCTCGACCGCTTCTGCGACGCCCTGTGGCTCGCCGACGGCCTCGCGAAGAACACGCTCGAGAGCTATCGGCGCGATGTCCACGCATTTGCCGCCTGGCTCGACGACGCGCGCGGCGCCGCGCTCCTCGATGCGCGCGCCGACGATCTGCAGCGCCACCTCGCATGGCAGGTGGAGGAGCGCCGTTCGAGCGCACGCACCACCGGGCGGCTCGTCTCCTCGCTGCGGCGCTTCTACCAGTTCGCGGTGCGCGAGGGGCTGCGGGCGGACGATCCGGCCGCGATGCTCGATCGGCCGAAGCTGCCGCGCTCGCTTCCCAGGTCGCTCTCGGAGGCGGAAGTCGAGGCGCTGCTCGCCGCGCCCGACGTCGCGAGCGCCGCCGGCCTTCGCGATCGCGCGATGCTCGAGACGCTCTACGCGAGCGGCCTGCGCGTGTCGGAGCTCGTCGGCCTGAAGCCCGTGCAGGTGAGCCTCGACATGGCTGTGGTGCGCGTGCTCGGCAAGGGATCGAAGGAGCGGCTCACCCCGCTCGGCGAGGAGGCCGTCGCGTGGATCGAGCGCTACCTCGCCTCGGCGCGGCCGCAGCTCCTCGCAGGACGCAAATCCGGCGCGCTCTTCGTCACCGCGCGCGGCGGGGCGATGACGCGCCAGGCCTTCTGGGCGCTCGTCAAGCGCCATGCGCGCACCGCCGGGATCGGCCGCGCGATCTCGCCGCACACGCTGCGCCACGCTTTCGCGACGCACCTCATCAACCACGGCGCCGACCTGCGCGTGGTGCAGCTCCTGCTCGGCCACGCGGACATCTCCACCACGCAGATCTACACGCACGTCGCACGCGAGCGGCTGAAGGCGCTGCACGCGAAGCACCATCCGCGCGGATGATCCAGCTCTCCGATCTCTCGCCCTGGCTGCTGCTCGTGGCGCCTCTCACGGTGGTGCTCGCGTACACCGTGTTCGGGCTGAGCGGCTTCGGCTCGACCGCGGTCTCGGTGCCGATCCTCGCCCATTTCCTGCCGGTCTCGTACCTGGTGCCGCTCATGGCGTTGGTCGATTGCGTGTGCTCGGCGTTCCTCGGCACCACCAACCGCGAGCACGTCGCGAAGGCCGAGCTCAAGTGGCTGATCCCGGTCATGTTCTGCGGCGTGCTCATCGGCACGACCCTGCTCGTGAAGGTGCCCGACGAGTACCTGCGCGTGGGACTGGGCGTCTTCGCGATGGCGATCGGCCTCTACAGCATCGTGAATCCGCAGGTGCACCGCCGCATCTCGCGCCTGTGGGTGCTGCCGATCGGACTCGTCGGAGGCGCGGTCGCCTCGGTGTTCGGCGCGGGCGGGCCGATCTACGCGACGTACCTCTCGGCTCGCCTGGGCGACAAGAGCCGGGTGCGCGCGACCACCTCCGCGCTCATCTCCGTGTCCGCCTTCAGCCGCGCGGTGATCTACGCGCTGAGCGGACTGGTACTGCATGCCGCGATCGGCGTGGGCGTGGTCCTCCTCGCGCCGTTCGTGTGGATCGGGCTCAAGCTCGGCACGCGCATCCACGTCGGCCTCACGCAGGAGCAGATGCGCCGGGTGGTGGGAGGGCTCCTGCTCTTCACCGGCTTCTCGCTCCTGTGGCGCCTCGCGTGGCGGCTGCTCGCGGGATGAAGGGCGCTTCGACTCCCGCCACCGAATTCCTCGCGCGCCACGGCGTCGCGTATACCGAGCATCACTACGAGTACGTGGAGCACGGCGGCACCGCCGTCTCGTCGAGCGCGCTCGGCGTGCCCGAGCACGACGTGGTGAAGACGCTCGTCATGGAGACCGACAAGGGCGATCCGCTCGTCGTGCTGATGCACGGCGACCGGAAGGTGAACACGAAGGAGCTTTCCCGTGCCGCCGGCGCGAAGCGCGTCTTCCCCTGCAGGCCCGAGGTCGCGCAGCGCCACTCCGGCTATCTCGTCGGCGGCACGTCGCCGTTCGGCACGCGCAGGAAGATGCCCGTGTACCTCGAGCGCTCGGTGCTCGACCTCGCGCGCATCTACATCAACGGCGGGCGGCGCGGCTACCTGCTCGGCATGGAGCCCGCTGTCCTCACGCGCGTGCTTTCGCCCGTCCTTGTTGACGTGGCGATGGAGGAGTAATCTCCGAGCCCGACCGCGGCCGTCGCGGTGCATTCCGGGAGGTGCCATGAGCGTCACCCAGGTGGAAGGTTCGGCCGGCGCGCAACGGGACGGCGATTTGCGGCTCGTGCTTCCCCCGCGTCGCCACGCCGCCGGCGCGGGGTGGACGTGGATCGCGCAGGGATGGAAGCTCTTCATCCGCGCGCCGCTCATGTGGATCCTCTCGATCCTCGTGTGGATCGTGATCGCGATCGTCCTGAACCTCGTGCCCTTCGTCGGCGGGCTCGCCTTCCAGGTGCTGCAGGCGGCGATCGGCGCGGGCTTCATGGTGGCGTGCCGCTCGATCGAGGTCGGCGGCGATTTCGAGCTGGAGCACCTCTTCGCGGGCTTCCGCACGCGCTTCGCGAGCCTGCTCGTGGTCGGGCTCATCGTGCTCGGCTGCTCGATCCTCATCTTCCTCGTGTTCGCCGCGTTCGCGGGCTTCTCCATCCTCGGCGCGATCCTGAGCGGCGATCCGCAGGTGATCGCGCACGACATCATGGCCTCCGCGCTCACCCTCGCGCTCGGCCTGCTGGTGGCGCTCGCGCTCTACGTTCCGCTCGCGGCCGCGTTCTGGTTCGCGCCCGCGCTCGTGATCCTGAACGGGCTGGGGCCGGTGGAGGCGATGAAGCAGAGCCTCGCGGGCTGCCTCAAGAACTTCGTCCCGTTCCTGGTGTGGGGAATCGTGATGCTCGTGTTCGCGATCCTCGCCGCGATCCCGGTCGGGCTGGGCTACCTGGTGTGGGTGCCGCTCGCGATCGCGTCCAGCTATGCCGCCTACCGAGGCATCTATACCGAGGAAGGCAGCCCGCCGGCGGCGTGACTAGACGAGGCGCCCGAGCAGCGTGAGGGCGAGCGAGAGGAGGAGCGTCGAGGTGAAGGGCAGGTGGATGCGCCGGCCCCTCCAGCGCACGGTGATGTCCCCGGGAAGCTGCCCCAGGCCGCGCCTGGCGAGCCAGGGCGTCGCCGCGGTGAGCACGAAGACGCCCACCGCGATCACGAGGAGCCACTTCAGCATCGCGCGCTCATTCGCCCCGGTCGCGCCGGCGCTCGAGCGTTACGCCCACCTTGCGCACGTTGCGCACGTGCCCGAGCTTGGCCACCGAAAGCCGCACCCACGGCGCCTTGAACTCGTCGATGAGGATCGCGCACACGTGCTCGGCGAGCGCTTCGAGCAGCTTGAAGCGGCGCTCGGCGAGCTCGGCGTTGATGCGCTCGACGACCTCGCCGTAGTGCACCGTGTCGTGGATGTCGTCGGTGAGGCCGACCTCGTTGCCGGGAATCCCGATCTCGATCTCCATCTCGAGCGTCTGCGCGCGCTGCGTCTCCCACTCGTAGATGCCGACCCACGCGTCGACGCGGAACTCGCGGAGGAAGATCGTATCCATGGCGCGCTATTGTAGAGTATGGCCATGACGGCGCTCCTCTGCGCGCTGGGCGGATACCTCGCCGGCTCGATCCCGTTCGCGCTCCTCGTGAGCCGCGCCATGCGCCTTCCGGATCCGCGCACCTACGGCTCGGGAAACATCGGCGCGACCAACGTGCTGCGCTCGGGAAACCGCATCGCGGCGCTCGCCACGCTCGCGGGAGATGCGGCGAAGGGCTGGCTCGCGGTGCTGGCCGCTTCGGCGCTGGGGCTGCCCGTGCCGCTCGTCGCGCTCGTGGGCTTCGCCGCCTTCCTCGGTCACGTGTTCCCGGTATGGCTGCGCTTCCGGGGCGGCAAGGGCGTCGCCACCGCCGCCGGCGTGCTGATCGCATTCGACTGGCGGCTGGGCGTTGCCGTGCTCGCGCTGTGGCTCGCGGTGGTCGCCGCCACTCGCTACTCTTCGCTCGCGGCGCTCACGGCGGCGCTCGCCGCGCCGGCGCTCGCCGCGTGGATGTTCGGAGCCGACGCCCGGTTCTACGCGGTGCTCGCGATGGCGGCGCTGCTCGTCCTTCGGCACCGCTCGAACATCGCGAAGCTCGTGCGCGGCGAGGAGAGCCGCATCGGCCGCAAGAAGGCGGCGCAGCCTTCGCCGTGAGGAATGGATAGAATGGCCCCGCCATGACGGACGAAGACGACCTCGACCTCGACTTCACCAAGCCGCCGCCGAAGCCGGCGCCGCCCCCGCCGCCCGAGCGCGTCGAGAAGGCGAGGAAGGAGGCGGTCGCGAGCAGCCCCGAGCTTGCGCGCACCGGCTTCTACGTCGCGATGGCGCGCCGGCCCAGCGAGAAGGTCGTGCCGCGCAACGGCAGCCGCCACAACGTCCTGGTGGTGGAGGACGACGGCGACCTGCAGAAGCTGGTGACGGAGCTGCTTTCGAAGGCGGGCTTCCTCACCCGCTCGGCGCGCAACCGCGCGGAGATCAATGCCGAGTTCAACAAGCTGCCGCTGCCCGACCTCGTGCTGCTGGACGTGACGCTCCCCGACAGCGACGGGTTCGCGATCCTCGAGCGCATCCGCGGCAACCAGAAGATCACGCGGCTCCCGGTGATCATGATGACGGGCAAGTCCGCGGTGACCGACATCGCGCGCGGCCTGTCGCTCGGCGCGGACGGCTACGTCACGAAGCCGTTCAAGATCAGCGGCCTCATCGCCGCGGTGAAGACGGTCCTCGCGCTCGACTGAGCGCGGCGAGCTTGCCCGCGGTCACTCCGCCGCTTGCTCCTGCACCGCGGCGCGCGCGGGAACGCAAGCGCCGGCACGCGGATATGGATAGAGGGTGTTGAGCGAGGCCGTGGCGCCGTTCGCCTGCACGATGCGGCAGTGCTCGCGCCGCAGCAGCCGCGGGTGGGCCACGCCGCACGAGTGCGCGATCATCTCGATGTCGCGGTTCATGCCCATCGCGTAGTTGGCGACGCGCAGGTACTTCTCCTGCACCACGAGGCCGCGCTGCAGCCGCGGATTGTGGGTCGTGATGCCGGTGGGGCACGTATTGGTGTGGCAGCGCAACGCCTGGATGCAGCCGAGCGAGAACATGAACCCGCGCGCCGTGTTCACGAAGTCGGCGCCTACGCATAGCGCCCATGCGGCGCGCGCGGAGGTGACGAGCTTGCCGGAAGCGACCAGGCGCACGCGTTCCTTGAGCCCCGATTCGTAGAGCACGTCCGCCGCGCGCGGCAGCGCCTCCTCGATCGACAGGCTCATGTGGTCGAAGAGCGCCTGCGGCGCCGCCCCGCTGCCGCCTTCGCCGCCGTCGATCACCAGGAAGTCCGGCGCGTACTCGAGCCCGCGCCGCAGCACGTTCTCCGCGATGTCGTTCAGGAACCACCATCCGCCGATCGCCGTCTTGATGCCGACGGGACGCCCGGTGAGCGAGCGGATGTACGCGACCTGGTCGAGGAGCTCGGTGGTGCTCGCGATGTCGCGATGGCGGTTGGGCGAGAGCGAATCCTCGCCGGCGGGGATGCCGCGGATCGCCGCGATCTCCGCCGTCACCTTGCCGCCCGGCAGCACGCCGCCCTTGCCCGGCTTCGCGCCCTGCGAGAGCTTGATCTCGAACGCCTTCACGCGGCTCGCGATCTCCTTCGCGCGCTCGGGCGAGAAGTTGCCCTGCGCGTCGCGCACGCCGTACTTCGCGGTGCCGACCTGCATGATGACGTCGCAGCCGCCCTCGAGGTGCCAGGGGGCGAGCCCGCCTTCGCCGGTATCGAGCCAGCATCCGGCGAGCGCCGCGCCGCGCGAGAGCGCCTGCACCGCGGGCTTCGAGATCGCGCCGAAGCTCATGCCGCTCACGTTCACGATCGAGCGCGCGAGGAACGGGCGTTCGCACCAGCCCTCGCCCACCACGATCGGCGGCGTCGATTGCTTTTCCCATTCCTGCACCGGGAAGGGCGCGTTCACGAAGAGGATCGCGCCGGGCGCCTTCATGTCGTAGGTGGAGCCGAAGCCGATGAGGCCGCTGCCGTCCTCCTGCTTCGCCACCCGGTAGACCCATGCGCGGGTCGCGCGGTTGAAGGGCATCTCCTCGCGGTCGCCGGCGAAGAAGTACTGGCGGAAGTATTCTCCCTGGCGCTCGAAGAAGTAGCGCAGGCGCCCGACCACCGGGTAGTTGCGCAGCACGGCGTGCTTCTTCTGCGTCACGTCCTCGATGAACCAGAAGACGATGACGGCGGCGACCACCAGCGCGAGCAGCGTTCCGGCGCCGACCGAGAGGATCCCCAGCGTCTGCGACATGCCGACTCTCCCGAAGGCCTCGAGGGGTGCGTCGTGAAGCCGCGCCCAGTATATCGCGCGTCCCGTCAGTGAAGCAGCGTCTGCTGGAGGAATTGGACCATGGCGCAGAAGAGGAAATCCGCGTTCGGCTTGCGCGCGAAGCCGTGGCCCTCGTCGCGGGCGAGGATGAACCACACCGGCTCGCCGCGCCGCTTGAGGCTCGCGACGATGGCCTCGGCCTCGCTCGCCGGGACGCGCGGGTCGTTGGCGCCCTGCGCGACGAGGAGCGGCTTCGCGATCCGGTCGGCGTGCGCGAGGGGCGAGATGGACTCGAGGAAGTCGCGCATCGCCGGGTCGCGCTCGTCGCCGTACTCGGCGCGGCGCAGCCCTCGCCGGTAGCTTTCCGTGTGCTCGAGGAAGCTCACGAAGCTGGAGATCCCGACCACGTCCACGGCCGAGGCGATGCGCGCGGAAAAATGCACCGCCGAGGCGAGGCTCAGGTAGCCGCCGTAGCTGCCGCCGGCGACCGAGACCCGGCTCGCGTCGAGGTCGGGCTGCTGCGCGATCCAGTCGAGCAGCGCGCCGATGTCCTTCACCGCGTCCTCGCGCTTGCGCCCGTCGTCGAGCATGAGGAACGTCTTTCCGAATCCGGCCGAGCCGCGCACGTTGGGGTAGATGAGCGCGACGCCGAGCTCGTCCACGAGGTAATTGTTGCGGCCGATGAAGCGCGGCCGCGCCTGCGCTTCGGGCCCGCCGTGGATCTGCACCAGCACCGGCCGCTTGCCGGGAAAGCGCTTTTCCGAAGGAAGGTATTCGAGGCCGGAGATCTCGCGTCCGTCGAAGCTCTTCCAGCGGACGGTGCGCGGCTCCGCGAACGCGCTCGTGTTGACGTCCGGGCTGTTGCCGTTGGTCCAGCGCGTCACCTGGTTGGTCTTGATGTCGTACGAGAAGACGTCGCCCGCGGTGCGCGCGGAGCTCACCTGGAACGCCACCTCCCCGGAGCCGGGCCGCCATCGCAGCGCGCCGATCACGCCGGGCACGAGCGGCGGACGCGGCAGCTCCTTGAGCGTCGCGAGGTCGATGAAGCGCAGCACGCTCGCGCCGTCCTCGTTGGTGGTGAAGGCGATGCGGTTCGCGTCGAACGACACCTCGAATTCGTCGACGTCGTGCGCGATGTTCGCGGTGAGGGGTTGCTCCTTGCCGCTCGCGAGGTCGATGCGCGCGAGGCGCGTGAACTCCGAGCCGCGATCGCTCGTCGCGAAGAGCGAGCGGCCGTCGCGCGAGAAGCGCGGGTTGCCGTATGCGATCGGCGCGCCGCGCCGCGAATGCGTGACGCGCCGATGCTTGCCGGTCGCCGCGTCCATCACCCACAGGTCGCTGTCGTTCGCCGAGCGGTATTCGACGCAGGCGATGCGCTTGCCGTCCTCCGAGAAATGGAAATCGAGCCAGCCGCCGCCTTCGAGCCGCGCGATCACCCGGTCGCTCGCGGGCTTCGACGGATCGAGCACGTGCACGGCGGTGCTCGCCTTGCGATCCGGATTGTTTCGGTCGACCGGCTGCGTCGTGTAGAGGAGCCGATCGCCGCGACGCGACCACGCGAAGTCGCTCACGCGCTCGCCCGCCGGGCTCAATGCCGTCACGGCGCGGCTCGGCAGGTCTTCGCGATACAGGCGATACGCTTCGTTGCCGCCCTCGCCGCGAACGAAGACGAGCGAGTCGCCCTTCGCGGGCTCGAAGCGCGCGTCGGCGACGGCGTCCCGGAAATCCGTGAGGGGCTCGGGCGCGGCGCCGGGATTGGCGACGAGGTGCAGCTGGTCGGTCTCGCGCAGGCGCCGGCGCACGAGGATCGCGCGCCGCTTCGGCTGCCACGAGAGCATGCCGTGTGCGCGGAATTCCCCGTAGGGCGCAAGTGCGGTGGCGATGCGCGCCGGAATCGGCGGCACGCCGTCGAGCACGAGGCCCGCGGGCGGCACCATCGCGGTTGCCTGCGCGAGCGCGAGGCCGCCCGCGAGCGCGAGCGCCGCGCCGCCGAGCCGCGCGATGCC
>Ga0157370_10002794_pt1 | contig 20852 bp, 10 predicted proteins | sample C35metaG_FD_113463 | JGI IMG/M metagenome (GOLD analysis project Ga0157370, IMG submission 113463) | Corn rhizosphere microbial communities from Kellogg Biological Station, Michigan, USA - C3-5 metaG | ecosystem: Host-associated > Plants > Roots > Rhizosphere > Soil | place: USA: Michigan...
ACGAACAGGCCGAACAGGTGTTCGGTGTGGAAATCGGTCGCATTGATCGGATCGACGTCGGCGCGCAACCGGCTACCGAGTACCCGAGCCAGGTCCTCGCGGGTCTTGATCGCGTCGATCGCATCGAGTTCGGGCTTGATCGGCGTCAGGCCCGCCTTGTCGATCGCAGCGGTGTCCATGTACGCGGCGTAGTAGTCGGCGATCTTGCGCGCGTTGCTGCCGGCGGCCGGATTGCCGGCGCCCGCATTCTTGATGAGGTCGGCGGTGTGTTTCTCGGTGATCTCGAAGATGTCGTAGAACGCGCCGGTGCTGGAGCGGTCGGCGGGAATCTGCGCGGTCTTCAGCCACGCGCCGTTGCTGTAATCGAAGAAGTTGTCGCCGGGCTTCACCGACTTGTCGATGTACGACAGGTTGATGCCGATATCCGGCGCGGTGCTCGCGGGCGCGGGCGCGGCGACGGTTGCAGCCGTGGCCATGGAAGTGGCCGGCGCCGATGCGGAGCCGGTGCTGGGCGACTGTTGCGAACAAGCCCCGCACGCACAGGCGACGGCGGCGGCGAGGATCATCGTTGTGCGCGGCATGAAGGTCTCCCGAGGCTGGAAAACGCGCATGATGCACTGTTCGCGGTGATTTTGCAGGGCGAAGGCGGTTGTCTACGCGATGCCGGTGGCATGGCGGGACCGGCTGACGAGGCGCGCCGCCTGTTCGCATGGCCATGGCTGCCACCGCGACCAACGCTCCAAATGTCGCATGTACCTCGAATACCATGTTGCGATGGAATCGAAGCACTCCCGGCGCGATGATGGCGCGCCGACCCCCCGCGAACTGGAACGCATGCTGGATCGCGCTTTGACCAGCGATGCGGGCCGGTTGCGTGCGCGCTTGCGGGGACGGGAGCGCAAACGACCGTCGGCGCCAGAGACGATGCGCGAGCTGGCGCAGGAGATCGCGGCATCCGTCGCGCAGCGGGAAGCGCGTGCCGCGCTGGTGCCGCCGATCACGCTGGATGAGTCTTTGCCGATCACACAACGCGCGGATGAAATCACGCGCCTGATCCGCGAGCACCAGGTATTGGTGATCGCGGGCGAAACCGGTTCCGGCAAGACCACGCAACTGCCGAAATTGTGCCTCGCAGCCGGGCGGGGCGTCGCCGGCATGATCGGCTGCACCCAGCCGCGGCGCCTCGCCGCGCGTGCGATGGCGCGTCGCGTTGCCAGCGAACTCGGAGGCGAGACGGGGGGCGTGGTGGGTTACGAGGTGCGCTTCGCGAGGCAGCTCGGCGAAAATACGCTGGTCAAGTTCATGACCGACGGCATCCTGCTGGCCGAGATGGCGCACGATCGCTGGCTGTCGGCCTACGACACGCTGATCATCGACGAGGCGCACGAACGCAGCCTCAATATCGATTTCCTGCTGGGCTACCTGAAAGGCCTGTTGGGCAAGCGGGTGGATCTCAAACTGATCGTCACCTCGGCCACCATCGACACCGCGCGCTTCGCCGAGCATTTCAATGACGCGCCGGTGGTGACGGTGGAAGGCCGTGCGTATCCGGTCGAAATCCGTTACCGCCCGCCGGAGCAGGAGAGCGGCCTGACCGACCGCGTCATTGCCGCCATCGACGACGTCACCCGCGAGGACTCGAAAGGCGACGTGCTGGTGTTCCTGCCGGGCGAGCGCGAAATCCGGGACGCGCATCTTGCGCTGGCGCGGCGGCAATACCGCCACACCGAAGTGCTGCCGTTGTATGCGCGGCTGTCGGTGAAGGAACAGGATCGCGTGTTCAAGCCGGGTCCTCAGCGACGCATAGTGCTGGCCACCAATGTCGCCGAAACCTCGCTGACAGTGCCGCGCATCCGCTGGGTGGTGGATTCGGGCGACGCGCGCGTCAAGCGCTATTCGCGCCGCAGCCAGATCGAACGCCTGCACATCGAGCCGGTATCGCAAGCCGCGGCCAATCAGCGCGCCGGTCGTTGCGGACGCGTCGGACCCGGCATTTGCGTGCGGCTGTACGGCGAAGCGGATTTCGTGTCGCGCGCGCCGTACAGCGATCCGGAAATCCTGCGCAGCGCATTGTCCGACGTGATCCTGCGCATGCTGGACCTCGGCCTTGGAGATGTCGAAGCGTTTCCTTTCATCGATCCACCCGATCCGCGCGCCGTCAACGATGGCTGGCGGCGGTTGGCTGAAATCGGCGCGGTGGATGATGCGCGCCGCCTGACGCCGATGGGCAAGCAACTCGCGCGCATTCCGATCGACGCGCAGCTCGCGCGCATGCTGGTCGAAGCGCAGATGCTTGGCGTGTCCGACAGGGTGTTGCCGATCGTCGCCTTCCTCGGCATCCAGGACCCGCGCGAGCGCCCGGCGGACAAGCAGCAACAGGCCGACGCCGCGCACGCCGAATTCGCCGATCCACAATCCGACTTCATTGGCGTGCTGAACCTGTGGAACGCCTATCGCGCCGCGCACGAAGAACTCACGCAATCGAAGTTGCGCGACTGGTGTGCGAGGCATTTCGTGTCGTTCATGCGGATGCGCGAATGGCGCGAGCTTCATCGGCAACTGCTTCTGGAAGCAGGCGGCTCGCCACGCGCCATTACTGCATCCGACATTTATGAATCCATCCACCTCGCGCTGCTCTCCGGCCTGCCTACCAACGTCGCGCGCAAGGACGAGCAGGGCCTCTATCGCGGCACGCGCGAACGCAAGTTCAAGGTGTTCCCGGGATCGGCGCTGGCGAAGAAGTCGCCTGCGTGGTTGTTCGTCGCGCAGATCCTTGACCTCGGCGGCAAGGTCTGGGGCATGCAGTGCGCACGCATCGAACCTTCGTGGATCGAGCGCCAGGCCCCACACCTTCTGAAACGCACCTGCAGCGATCCGCACTGGTCGCGTGCGCGTGGGGCGGTGCAGGCATTCGAGCAGGTGTCTCTATATGGATTGATCCTGGTCGAGCGGCGTGCGGTGACCTTCGCGAGGCAGGACCCGGCGCTCGCCCATGCGATCTTCCTGCGCGAAGCGCTGGCGCGCTGCGACATCGACTGCCGCGCCGATTTCGTGCGCGCGAATGCCCGGGTGCTGGACGAGGCGCGGGAAATCGAGGCGCAGCAACGCCGCGAAGGCTTGCTGAAATCCGACGAGGAACTGGCTGCCTTTTTCGCGGGCAAGTTGCCGGAAGATGTTGCCTCGTCCGCCGCGCTGGATGCCTGGTACATGCGCGCCTCCGCTTCGGAACGCGCTGCGCTGCGCTGGTTGCTGCGCGACGTGCTGGAGCCGGGCGCCCATGGCGATGCCGGTGCGTTTCCCCACGCGATGGAAATCGGCAACCAGCGGCTTGCGTTCGATTATCGGTTCATCCCGGCCGACGAGGCCGACGGTGTCACCCTTCGCGTGCCGCTGCCGCTGCTGAATGCGATTCCGGCGGCGCGTTGCGAATGGCTGGTGCCGGGGCTGCTGCAGGACAAGGTCGCGGCGCTGATCCGAAGCCTGCCCAAGGCGCAGCGGCGCAACTTCGTGCCGGCGCCGGAGTTCGCGCGCGCGTTCATCGAGGCGGAAGCGCCGCGCGACGAACCGCTGGCGGTCGTGCTTGCGGCATTCCTCGAGCGCGTGACCGGGGTCGGCATGGATGCCGATTCGTTCGACGCGGGTGCGTTGCCGCCGCACCTGAAGATGCGGTTCGACCTGCACGACGAACGCGGGCACTCGCTGGCGCAAGACCGTGATCTCGAAGCGCTGCGCGCACGATTCGGCTCGCGCGCCCGCGAAGCGTTTTCGCACCACGCGGATGCGGCCGTCACGCGAGAGGATGTGCGCGACTGGGACTTCGATGCGATTCCCGAAGCCACGCGGGCGCGCGACGGCATGACCGCGTATCCGGCACTGGTTGATCTGGGTGAGGTGGTGGCACTGCGGGTGTTCGAAGGCGCGGATGAAGCCACGGCTGCGCACCGCGCCGGTGTCGAGCGCTTGTTGCGCATCGCGCTGGCGGCCGAGTTCAAGCGCGCGCGCAAGCAGTTGCCGCTGAAACCGAAGCTCGCGGTGGCGTTCGCACCGCACGGCCGCGCGGACGTCTTGCAGCAGGACATCGTGGAAGGCGCGTTCGCCGATGTGCTGCGCGAGCACGATTTGAATGTGCGCGATCGCGAGACATGGAATGCATTGTGCGATGCCGTGTCGCGCGCGCTGTTCAGTGCGGCCATGGAACGCCTGAAACTGGCCGAGCCGATCCTCGCCGCGCTGGCGGAACTGCAGCCGTGGATGAAGCCCGCGATCAAGGGGCAGGCGCAAGCGAGCTACGCCGACCTGCGCGGCCAGCTCGAAGCCCTGCTCGTGACGGGTTTCCTGCGCGAACTGCCGCGTGCGCGCCTCGCGCACCTGCCACGTTATTTGAAGGCCATGCGCCTGCGCGCCGAAAAGCTGCGCAGCGACCCCGCCCGCGATCATTCACGGATGCAGCAGGTGCTGCCGTACTGGCGCGCGGTGCTGGATGCACGCGCGTCAGGCGACGATTCCGAAGTGCTGGATATCCTGCGTTGGCTGGTCGAGGAATGGCGCGTCTCCGTCTTCGCGCAGGAGCTCAAGACCGCCGAGCCGGTGTCCGGCAAGCGGATGGCGCAGGCGCTGAGTGCGATAAAACATCATTGATTCGCCTCGCCAACACCACCGCGCGCAGGTTGGGCTGAGCAACGCGAAGCCCAACAGTGTCGCTTGCAGTCGTTGGGCTTCGCTTTGCTCAGCCCAACGTACAAATGCGCGGGCGCGGGCGATTCGCGTGAATTGACTGGTGGGGGCGATCGCTCCGCCGGAGTGGCGAGCGCTCGTCAGCGCGCGTCGAAGCGCATCGAGAGGTCGATGGCGCGGACGTGTTTGGTCAGCGCGCCAATGGAGATGCAATCGACGCCGGTTTCGGCGATGGCGCGCACGCGTTCCAGGTTGACGCTGCCGGAGACTTCCAGTGGCACGCGGCCGGCGGCGAGGGAGACGGATTCGCGCAACATCGCGTCGGTGAATTCGTCCAGCAACACGCGCTCGGCACCGGCATTGATCGCGTCGCGCAATTCGTCCAGCGATTCGACTTCGCAATCGAGGAATACGCCGGGACTCGCGGCGCGTGCGGCGCGGATGGCATTGGCGATGCCGCCTGCGGCGGCGACGTGGTTTTCCTTGATCAGGATCGCGTCGTAAAGGCCGAAGCGATGATTGTGGCCGCCGCCGCAGCGCACCGCGTACTTTTGCGCGAGGCGCAAACCCGGAATGGTCTTGCGGGTGTCGAGAATCTTGGCATGGGTGCCGGCAACCGCATCGACGAAGCTGCGGGTCACCGTGGCGGTGCCGGAAAGGGTTTGCAGGAAATTGAGGGCGTTGCGTTCGCCCGCGACCAGCGCACGCGCGTTGCCTTCCAATTCGCACAAAACCGTATCTGCACTGACGCGATCACCATCGTGGTGACCCCAATGGATGCGCACGTCGGGATCGAGCTGGCGGAAGCACTCGTCGCCCCACGGTGCGCCCGCAAGCACGGCATCCTCGCGACAAACGATGTGAGCGCTGGCGCGCGCGTCGGGACTGATCAGCGCGGCCGTGACGTCGCCGGTGCCGATGTCCTCGGCGAGCGCGCGCGCGACATCTTCGCGGATGCTTGCAAGCGGCGGCGGTGCAGGCCGCGCGTCGGCGGCGCTCATGCGCCGGCTTGTGGCGCAGGCTGCGCGTTGCGCAGGCGATCGACGATGGCGTCGAGTGCGCGATCGAACAGCGGCACTTCTTCCAGGATCATCGCGCCCCCGCTGAGCAGTTCGGTGGCGAGTTGCACGGCGGTGCGGTCGGCGACTTTCAGGCCACGGCGATTGACGAACAGGTACTTGCCGCTGATCGGGCTGATCCACGACAGCTTGGCGCGTTCGCGGGTGCCGGTGTCGTCGACGAACTCGACCCAGCTCCCCACCTTGAGGTCACGCACCGCCTGCAAGGTGTCGGCATCCACGTCCACGGACATTTCGTCGGAATCGAGATCGTCATCGGCGTCGGGCGGCGCGTCGGTGATCGCAGGTTGCGCGTCGGCGTTGACGCCCAGCACCGCCGCCGGATCTACGGCAGGTTCCTCGACCGGTGCGACCGGCGCGGGTTCACCCAGTTGCTGGCGCCAGAATTTCCACAGCTCGACCAGCAGGCGGTCGATGTCCGGCTCCTGGAACGCAACGGTGGTGAGTCCTGCACGCAGGTGTTTTTCGATGGACGCCAGTGCGTTTTTGTATTGCGTGCGCTCGGCGTCGCCGTGCGGCGGGTCGATGGTGGCGACGAAGTCGTCCACGAAGTGCACGGCGGCGCGAAACTCCGGCGACTCGACGCCTTGGCGCAGCACGATCAGTACCAGGTAATTGGCCCAGGGGCGGGTGAGCACGCCGCGCAAAAGTGCGGGGAGGTTGCGGCCACTGATGCGCGACAGGATTTCCTGCGCGGCGCGGCGACGCGCATCCTGCAGGCGTTCGCGTCCGCGCGCGGCTTCGGTGGCACGGCTTTCGGCCAGTTCGGCGCGCTTGCGGTTCTGCTCGACGAACTGGGTGAATTCGGCAAGCTGGCGTTCGAACACGCCGATGTCATCGTCGAAATCCTGCAGCAGGGTTTCGACCACGCTCTTGACCTTGGCGAACAGGCGATGGTCGCGATCGGATTCTTCCGACCAGCCCTTGGCGGGGTCGGCCAATTGGTCGAGCAACTTGCGCGCCGGATGCGTGGCATGCGCGAACATCCGGCGGTCGAGAATCGCGACCTTCAGGTACGGAATCTGCAGGCGCGCCAGCAACACCTGCATTGGCGCCGGGATGGTGTGGTCCTGCAGGATGTATTCGAACAGCATGCCGACGAGGTCGATGGTGTCCTCGTCGCTGCCCGACACGTGCGCCTTGGCCTGGCCGGACAGACGCTGGATTTGCAGCATCAACTCATCCTTGAGGCGCTGCACCATGTCGATGGCGGCGGTAGTGTCGGTGGCCGCCGGCATCGCGGGCAGCGGACGGGATTCGCCCTGCAGCAGGGTCAGCGCGCCCAGGAGTTCGGCCGGGGTGAGCGAAGCAAGGCCGCTGCCGCCCGGCGCGGACCACCCGCCGTCGCCATACACATGCTGGCGGCGCGAGGCGAGCAGCGAGGTGAGGCGTTGCATCAATTCGCTGTGCAGTTCGTCGGCAGGATCGGCCAGATAGTCGGTCGCGTCGCCAATGGCAGCGGCTTCGGCGGCACCGCCCGAGGCGCGCGGGGCAGGCCCTGCGGAAGCATGTCGCCGCACCACGTTCGGATGCCGCAATTGCGGCAGCACGCCGGCCTGCACCAGCCGCACGTTGACGTCGTGGTACAGCGTGTCGAGCGCCTTCAGCACGTAACGCTCGAACATCTTCAGGATGATCAGGCGCACCCGGATGTTGACTTCGGTCAGCTCGCCCAGCGCTTCGCGGAAAGCTTCCGTCAGCGCGCCGGGCCCCAAGGGGTTATTGGTGTTGGTGGTGGAACGCCCGCCGCTCAGCACCGACAGGCGCTGGTTCAATGCCATCAAGGCCGACGACAGCCGGCCATCGGCCTTGGCAACCATGCTGGAAACCGCCAGCGATTCTTCCAGTTCGCGATCATCCACCAGGCTCAATTCGCCGCTGGCGGAAAACGCGCGCTGCGCATCGCTGGCTTTCGGTTGCCGGCCGGCGGCGAAGTCGGCGAAGCCGCGCGTCACGCGCTCGCCGAACAGGCGCTCGATGCGCGGACGCATCTTGCGGGTCTCGCGCATGCCGTCGAAGTATTCGGTCTGGCTGGCGTTGCTCTCGGCCTTTTCGGCAAGGTCGAACAGCGTATCGTCCACGTTGTCCAGCAATTCGGCCACGAGGTTGGCGGTGGCCTTCAACGTCATTTCGCGCACCGCCACCAACAAGCCGCCCACGTGATCGTGACCGGCGTCGGGCGTGCGCGAGCCGATGTCCACGACCTTCTTGTCGGCGTCGGCCTGCGGGTCGGACTGGATGGGCGTCATCACGAAAAACCTGGATTCCGGTGCAGGAACAGGGGCAGGCTAGTATGCCGTTTCGACGCTACGGGAACGTGAAGCCGTTCACAGCGTCGTTGCCGGCGCTGGTGGCGTCGGCGGGGCGTGCAGCGTTATGTGGGGAAGTCCACCATTTGCAAGGTGCCGATGCCCTCGTCGGCCAGCATCACGGGAATGTCGTCCTCGATCCGATAGACGACTTTCCGGTCGGTGGTGATCAGCCCCCCCGAAAGCGGTGACGCCACTTTCTGGCCCGCCACGGTGTCGAGGTTTCCCGCCGCGATCGCGCGGTTCAATGCATCCAGTTCGTCGCGGCGCAACGGACGTACCGGGGTCTTGGTGACCGGGTCGCACAGGATGTCCAGCAATCGTTTGTCCATGCCCGTACAATACCCGTTTTGCGCCGGTGAGACCATGCGGAAGACGACGGTCGCACCCCGGGTCGGGGTAGTGATGGGTTCGCGTTCGGACTGGGAAACGATGCGGCACGCGGCCGAGGTGCTGGTGTCGCTGGGGGTCGAGCACGAAGTCGAAGTGGTTTCCGCGCACCGCACGCCGGACCGGTTGTTCGCCTACGCGGAAGGCGCGATCGGGCGTGGCATCGAGGTGATCATCGCGGGCGCCGGCGGCGCCGCGCACCTGCCGGGCATGCTGGCTGCGAAGACGCGTTTGCCGGTCCTTGGCGTGCCGGTGCAATCGCGTGCGCTGAAGGGACTGGATTCATTGCTCTCGATCGCGCAGATGCCGGCCGGTGTGCCGGTGGGCACGCTGGCGATCGGCGAAGCCGGCGCAAAGAACGCGGGTCTGCTCGCGGCTGCGATCGTGGCCTTGCACGATGACAAGGTCGCGCGTGCGTTGGATCGCTTCCGGGATGCCCAGACCGGGGAAGTGTTGGGTCATTCCGATCCGCGCCTGACTCCGCCACATCCGGCGCCAGTGGGCGCGTCACGCCCTCGCAATCGCAAAGCCCCGGCGTGATGGAGACGCTCGGTATTTTGGGAGGCGGGCAGCTTGCACGGATGCTGGTGCTGGCCGGCGCGCCGCTGGGCGTGCGTTTTCGCATCGTCGACAAGGTTGCCGATGCATGCGCCGGACAACTGGCGCCGCTTTCGACGGTCGGTTGGGATGACGTCGCGAAACTGGAAGGATTCGCGTGCGAAATCGCTGCCGCCACGTTCGATTTTGAAAACGTGCCGGCCGCGACCGCGGAATGGCTGACTGCGCGCACGCGCGTCGCGCCGAACGCGCTGTCGCTCGCGACGGCACAGGATCGCGTGCTGGAAAAAAACCTGTTCCGGGAATGCGGTTTGCCGACCACGGAATTCGCCGACGTCGCGACGCGCGCCGATCTGGATGCCGCGCTCGCGCGCATCGGTGCCCCGGCGATCCTGAAAACACGCCGCGAAGGCTACGACGGCAAGGGGCAATTTCGCATCAAGAACGTGGCCGATGCGGACGCCGCGTGGCAAGCCTTGGGCGCGCAGGCCGACGCGCGCGGGCTGATCCTGGAAAGTTTCGTGGCCTTCGATTTCGAGGCTTCGATCGTGGCGGTGCGCGCGGCCAACGGCGAATTCCGCGCCTGGCCGGTGACGCGCAACTGGCATGTCGAAGGCATCCTTTCGGCCAGCCTTGCACCCGCGCCGCGCGGCGCGGCCATCGACAAGGCGGCATTCGCGCACGCTCGCGCGATCGCCGAGAACCTCGATTACGTGGGCGTGTTCGCGCTGGAGTTGTTCGTGAAGAATGGCGACCTGCTCGGCAACGAAATGGCGCCGCGCGTGCACAACTCAGGCCACTGGACGATCGAAGGCGCGGTCACTTCGCAATTCGAAAACCACGTGCGCGCAGTATTGGGGATGCCGCTGGGCGATACCTCGGCGCGCTTCCCCTCGTGCATGCTCAACTGGATCGGTGAACTGCCCGATCGCGACAAGCTGCTTGCCATTCCCGGCGCGCATTGGCACGACTACGGCAAATCGCCGCGCCCCGGCCGCAAGGTCGGCCATGCGACCGTGTGTGCGCCGGATGCCGTGACACTGGCGCAGCGGTTGCAGAGACTCGGCGATACGCTCGGGCGCGCGGCGCAAGTGCGACCCGTCGTCGACGCGTTGAAGGCCGCGCGTTGACAGGCTGCGCAACGGCACGCAAGGTTCACGGCCTGCCACATAGATCTTCGGGAGCAAACATGCGCAAGTTTCTGCTGGCGGCCACCGTTACCTTGCTGGTGGCCGGAGGCTGCGCATCCTGCGCGTTCGCCGACCAGTCTGCGCCCCCGGGTGCGTCAAGCACGCCGGCCGCCCAGGACGGTCCGATCCAGCCGAAGCTGCAGGACGACGTCGAACGCAATTTGCCGGACGAGCCGCTGGTCCGCGCGAAGCACGGCATGGTGGTGAGCGCGCAGCATCTCGCAACCCAGGTCGGCGTCGACATCCTGAAGCAGGGCGGCAATGCGGTCGATGCTGCGGTGGCGGTCGGTTACGCGCTGGCGGTGGTGCATCCGTGCTGCGGCAACATCGGCGGCGGCGGGTTCATGACCCTCCATCTCGCCGACGGCAAGAACCTGTTCCTCGATTTTCGCGAGAAGGCGCCATTGGCCGCGACGCCCGAGATGATGCAGAGTGCCGCCGGCAAGGTGGTGAAGGGCCGCAGCACGAAAACGTATCTCGGGGTTGGCGTGCCCGGCACGGTGATGGGTTTCGACGAGGCGTTGAAGCAATACGGCACGATGAAGCTGCAGCAAGTAATCGCGCCCGCGATCAGGCTGGCGAAGGATGGCTTCGTGCTGCAGCCGGGCGACGTGCGCATTCTCGGCACCTCCACCGATTTCTTCAAACAACATCCGAACGTCGCCGCGACCTTCCTCGACAACGGCCAGCCATGGAAAACGGGGCGGGTGTTGAAGCAACCGCAGCTCGCGGCCACGCTGGAACTGATTGCGAAGGACGGAACCCGCGCGTTCTACGACGGCCCGATCGCCGCGGCGGTGGTGAAGGCCAGCGAAGCCAATGGCGGGCTGCTGACCCTGAAGGATTTCCAGGATTACACCGTGCAATGGGAAAGACCCATCGAATGCGGCTACCACGGCTACACGATTTATTCGGCGCCGCCACCGAGTTCGGGCGGGACCACGATCTGCGAAACGCTGCAGATCATCGCGCCATATCCGTTTGCGGAGTGGGGCTTCCATTCCACCAAGAGCACGCACTATTTCGTCGAAGCCGAGCGCCGCGCTTTCGCCGATCGCAACACTTATCTCGGTGATCCGGCATTCGTCGACAATCCGGTCACGCGGTTGCTGTCGGCCGAACACGCCGCCGAACTGCGCGCCAGCATCAAGCCCGACAGGGCGACGCCGTCCGCGGAAGTGCGGGGTAGCCTAGGGCCGTATCAGGCCACCAACACCACGCATTATTCGGTGGTGGACGACAAAGGCGATGCGGTGGCGGTCACCTACACCGTCAACAGCTACTTCGGCATCAAGCAGTTCGCGGGCGACACCGGCTTCTTCCTCAACAACGAGATGGATGACTTCACGTCCAAACCCGGCGTACCCAACCAGTTCGGACTGGTGCAGGGTCTGGCCAACCAGATCGAGCCCGGCAAGCGTCCGTTGAGTTCAATGAGCCCGACCATCGTGTTGCGCGACGGCAAGTTGTTCATGGTCACCGGCAGCCCCGGTGGTTCCACCATTATTTCCACCACGATGGAAAGCATCCTCAACGTGGTCGAGTACGGGGTCGACGTGAAGCAGGCGATCGACGCGCCGCGCATCCACATGCAGTGGTGGCCCGACGAGATTTTTGCGGAACCCGGCGCGTTCACCCCGACCGTGCAGGCGGCGCTGGAAGCGATGGGCTACAAGATCCGCGACGTGCACTCGATGGGCGATATCGCGGCGATCGTGGTGGACCCTAAAACCGGAATGCTGGAAAGCGTCAACGATCCGCGTTACCCGGCCGGTTCGGCAGCCGGCTATTGAACAGGTTGGGCTGACGCCGCGTTTTGGCGAAAGCCCAACGGCATCGGAGTTGCAACATGTCAGGTTATGTTGCCCATCCGGGCGTCGTTGCTTCGGTCAACGCGGACCCGTAAGTAGGAACCACCCCAACACCGCAAAAAAATTATTGGCCGCGTGCAGCGTGATCGACGGCCACAGCGAGCGCGTGCGCACCCGCAGCCACGCCAGTACCAGACCAAGCAGGACAAGCGCCGGCACCGGGTACCACGCGAACTTGAAATCGGGCAGGTGCACGCAGCCGAACACGATCGCGCTGAACAGCATGGCCCAACCGATGTGCATGCGGCTGGCCAGGCCCGACAGCAGCACACCGCGAAACACCAGCTCCTCGACGAACGGCGCCACGCATACCACCAGCAACGCCAGCAGGATGCGCATGTCCACCGACACCTTGCCCGCCATGAGCGCGACGTCCTGGTGCACCGGATGGTAGCCCGCCAGCGTGTGCGTGATTGCACCACCCAGCAGCAGCACCGCAAAACCCAGCAGTACGGCACCGGGATAGGCGAACCTGTTCGGGGTGGGAGCGAATCCGAAACCCGGAAGCTCCGCGCGAGACCATTGCGCCGGCCAGAATCGGCGAATCAGCAACGCCATGATCACGGCGGCCGCCGCGATGGTGACCACCGTGATCACGATCGGCATGTCGGGATTGCTGCGCATCATCTGCGCAATCGCCTTCACGTCCGGCCGCTGATGATGCAATCCGGCGTTGAGTCCAGCCTTCAGCGCAAGCACGAATCCGACCGCGGCGCCGACCAAGATGCTGAGGCCGAACTGCAGCAGGAAATACAGTATGACCGTGCCCAATCCGCTCCCCACACCCGGACGTTTGGCTTGCGGTGCGGCAACCGTCATGGCGTCGGCGGACCTGTCGCCGTGCGGACCGGGCGCCTTGTCCTCGGTGCGTAAATCCATGCGCGGGTGATCCGGTCAAGCAAACCAGCGCGCACTCTAGCAGCATGCATGGCGTGCGCCGCGTGCCGGACGGCATCCTGCTTCGATGCCACCTCGTTCGCGGCAGGCATGTTATTTCTCGATCTTGTAATTGAGACTGGCGCGATTGCCGGTCGTCGCGTTTTCCGCTTCGAACTGCAGGAAGCGATTCAAGGTATAACGCAGCGTGATCACCTGGCCCGGCGTGAACAGGCCCACGCCATAGCTGAGGAACAATCGCGGCGAAAGATATTTGCCGGCGGTGAAAGCGGAACCACCCAGTGCTTCGCTGCTGGACACGCCGGCTTCGAGGCCGAGTCGCGAGCCGATCGATTTGGCGAGGCGATCGCCGGCCAGGCCGCCGAGTGCCTGCGCCGCGGTGTTGAGCGCATCGCTTTCGCCGCTCTTCAGCGAATTCAACGGCCGGCCGGTGACGAGATACGAAAGCGCCTCGGCCTGTTCCAGCGCGGGATCGGAAAAGACCGTGAGGATCGGCTGCTGCGCGGTGCCGCGGATGCTCAATCCCACGGTCATCTCCTGACTGCGGATGTTGCGCACTGCCCGAATGTCGAGCCCCGGATTGTCGAGCCGCGTGCCGGCGAACAGCAGGCGCCCGCGTTCGATCGACAGATCCTGTCCGTAAGCCTGGTATTTGCCGTCGACGCGGATTTCGCCGCGGCCAGTGGCCGTTTCGCCGGCCCGCACCCGCACCGCGAGTTGTCCGTGCACGCTGCCGTCGAGTCCGTAGCCTTGCACCTTCACGCTGTCGCCGAGCTTCACTTCGATGTCGGCGTCCATCGCCAGCGGCGCGACCTCGGCCGCTTCGGGCTGGTCGACGATCACCACGTCCGAAGAGGCTTTCGCGGGGCCGCCACCCGGCAGTTTCTGGACCGCGATTTTCGCGTTCGGGATCGTGACGCTGCCCGTGAGCGCGAACGCGCCATTCGCGCGCGCGATGTGCAGGTCCGGCGAGGCCACGACATGCGCGGCCGGAATGTCCGCCACCAGCACGTTGTCACCCTTGATGTTCAAACCCAGCGGCGCATTCGCCGCAAGGCCGACGCTGCCGTCGACGTGCAGCACGCCGCCACCGGAGGTGATCTCGCCGGTAATGGCGAGCTCGCCCTGCGCGCTGCCGGTGATGGCGAACGTGCCATCTTGCAGTTTCAAACCGGCGCGCGGCAGTTCCGCGGAAAAGCCTCGTGTCTGGATGCGTCCCTGGAACTGCGGCGCGGTGAGGGTGCCGGAAAGCGCGAGACTGCCGCCCAGCGTGCCGTGCACGTTGGCGATTTCCGGGGACAGTGCTTCGAGGAACGCAAGATTGCGGATGTCCGCGTCCAGTGTGCCTTGCAGTGCGCGACTGGCGCCGCTCACCGAGACGTCGCCGCGGATATGGCCGCCGTCGCTCAACGTGCTTTGCAGGCGCGCATGTTGCGTGGTGCCGCTGGCGTCGATATCGATGCCGAGGCTGCTCCATGCCAGCAGCGGACTGCCCGGATTGGAGGCATACCCGATGTTGCCGGCGCTTGCATCAAGATTGGCATGGCCGTTGAGCGCGCCCCCGCTGCCGACGGTGAGTTGCCCCGTGCCCGACAGTTCGCCGCTGGCCTGCAGCGCGTCCGCGCCCGGCACCAGCATCGCCAGCAACTGCAAGGGCAGGCCTTCAAGGTTGTATTTCGCGCTGATCGCGCCTTTTGCGTTGCGATCCGCCGACGCGCAGAAATGCGGTGCGCCGGAGCCCAGGCACAGTTGCGACAACGCCATCGCACCGTTCTGCCAGAGGATCGCGCTCGGCTGTTGCTGATGCCATGCCGGCAGGCCTTGTGGCACGAGCCGGATATCGCTCAGCGTGCCGGCCCAGCGCTTCGCCTTCGCCTCCCATTTTCCGTGCAATGCGAACGCAACACTGAGCTGCGGTCCGCGCGCGTCGAGGTGCAGGTCGTGCGAAGCAGCGTTGCCGCGGCCCTTCACTTGCACCGTTTCGAAATCCAGCGCCGAAACGTGCATGCCATGCAGGATCAGATCGAGATCACCGCCCGGCTTCGACACGTCGGGAATCGACGCGGCGAGTTGCAGCGTGTCGATGCTCCGGGTCCCGGTACGCAGTGCAGCGCCGTGCAGTTGACCCGCCACCGCCAATTTCGGCCACGTGCCCTTGACGGCGAATTGCCCCTGCAACTTGCCCGAGGAATTGGGTACCCAGTCGCCGAGCGAGGCGACATCGAGCGAGATGGTCGCGTTGGTTTGCTTGCCGTGTGCGCCGACGGCGTGAATGCGGCTTTGACCGGCGACCAGCAGCAATGAGCCCTGCAGCAGATTGTCCGGCGCGATTGTCAGGTCGGCCTTGCTGCCTGTGAGGCTGCGTTGGCGCAGCGTGCCGGCCACCTTGTCCAGTTTCAGCGTGGCTTGCGGACCGTGCGGCGTGATCCTGCCTTCGGTGGCCAATGTGAAGTCCATCGCGCCATTCCATCCAGCCAGGATCGCGCCCGGATCGAAACGTTTAGCGGCTGCGGCGAGTTTCCATGACACCTGCGGTTGCAGGCGGATGCTGCCGCTGGCGTCGAGGCCCCCGTTCTTTTGCACGAGCTTCAGCGCGTGCAGGTCGATGGCCTGCGGCGTGCCGGCCAGATCGATGGTGAGATCGGCAAGCCGATCGGGCGGCCCGATCGCGAGCGTTCCCTTCATCGTGTAATGCTCGATGCTGCCCTCGAGCTTGACGTCGCCATGTGTCGCGAGTGGTTGCCCTGCGATGTCCGCCGGCACTTGCACGGCGTTCCAATTGGCATCTAGCTTGAATGACAGCGGCGTGGTGTCGAGATGCACGACACCGGTCGCAATTGCGCTGCCCGCGATCTGAGGTGAACGCAGGCGCAGCGGATCGAGCGTCACGGTGTCCCCGCCGTAACGGAATTGCGCGGGATCGAGCAGCAACGTGATGCCGTTGATCGCGACATTGCCTTCCAGCTTGCCACCATGACCATCGCCCGTGCCGCGCAGGTGCAGCGCGAGCGTCTTCAACGACGGCGGCAGTACGGGCAGCACGCGTGCGTCGAACGTCGGTGCAGTGAGCGTCAACGTCCACGCGTGCGAAGCATCCAGCCGCAGCGAAACGTTCGCCTCGGTGCGTGTCGGAGCCGAAAGCGCTGCGTGCAGTTGCGCGATCTTGCCGTCGGATTGCGACGTGACGGCGCCGGTGTAATGCACACGGTTCTGCGTCCAATCGAACTTTGCGGTGCCGCGGCCGGCGTGGCCCGGGGCGACCGCCAGCGTGCCCTCGAGCTCGACGCCTCCGGATGCGGCACGCAGCGCCAGTTGCCGGATCACCACCTGCTTGCTGTTCCACAGTCCCGCGATCGCGAGGCTGTCGGCGGCGAAGGCTTGCTTCCCGTTTTGCCGGACGACGATATGGGTCAGCAAGGTGTCGTCGAGGAAAATCGCCAGCGGCGGTTCCAGCGAAAAGGCGGTCGGCTTGCTTTCCGGCGATCGCGAAGGCGCGATGTCGACGACGATGCCGTCGATGCGGGCCTTGTTGACGTGAAGCTTGTGCGCCAGCAACGCCCAGGGGCGCAGGTCCACCGAAGCATGCTCGATCGCGACGGTGGTGCCGGCCTCGTCGCGATAGCGCAAGCCATCGATCGTGGTGGTGCCCACCAACGTCCCGCTCGCGCTCGCATAGGCGAGTTGGCCGTGCATCATCGCAACGCCGCGGTTCAGCGCGAAACGCAGTCCGGATGGCGTGTACAGCACCCAGAACAGCAGCGCCACCAGCACGACGACCAGCGCTGCGATCGCGGCGCCGACACCGAGCAGCCATTTGCGCCTGCGCGTCACAAGTCCGGCCCTATGACGATGTGCAATTGCGCACCGTGGTAATACGGATTGTTGATCGGCACACCGACATCGACGCGCACCATCCCGACCGGCGAGCGCCAGCGCAGGCCGACGCCGGCGCCGCTGCGCGCGTAGAAATCGGTGCCATTGAAGGCGTCGCCGGAATCCACGAATGCGGCGATGCCCCAATCGCGCGTGAAGTAGTGTTCGACGGTGGCGCTGCCCACCAGCAGGCGCTTGCCGCCCACGACAAGACTGTAACTGTTGCGCGGTCCGATCGCCTGATACGCGTAGCCACGGATCGAGCGGTCGCCGCCCGCAAAGAAGCGCAGTTGCGGCGGCAGCTTGCTGAAATCCTGCGCGCTGGTGATGCCGGCGTCACCGCGCAGGATCAGCCGGTTGCTGCGGCCGAGCGCACGGATCCACACCATGTTGGCGAGCGCCTGCGCAAAACGGGTGTCGATGCCGGGACCGGCTCGTCCGATCAGGTTGATCGAGTAACCCTTGCGTACGAACAGCGGATTGTCCGCGACCTTTTTCGTGAGCCCGATCTCGGGGTAGATCAACGTGCTGTTGCCGCGCTCGACGCCCGGGATGTTGACGTCGCTGCGCGAATTGCCGACCGTGAACGTGCCACTCAGCAGATGCACGCCGAGCGTCCGCACGAAGCCATGCCAGTCACGCGTGGCGTTAGCGGCCAGCGAGAAGGTTCGTGACTTGGACGTCCTGGTGTTCTCGTCGCGATAGCCGACGCCCAGATTGAAACTGGCGTGATCGTGCCCGGGACGCGGAATGCCGTAGACGATCTGCGCCGTCTTCAGTCGTTGCGCGATCAGGACTTCGTTGTCCAGCGTGTGCCCCAGCCGATTGATCCAGCGACGCCGGATGCCGGCGCGCACGCCGGGACCCGTGTCGGTGCCGACGAACAGGCCCGCCGTGTAGACGGTGCGCTTGGCCGGCGCCACCTCGACCTTCACCGGCACCACGTGGTCCTTCGCCTTCGCGACTTCGGGCAGCACGTCCACGATGGAAAAATAATCCGCATCGGTGAGCGCCTGCTGCAGCGCCAGCAGGTTGGATTGTGAATACCAGTCGCCGCTTTCCCACGGCACGTAGCGCTGCAGGAAGCCCGGTTCGAACTGCGAACCCGTGAACGTGACTGCACCCAGCTTGTAGCGCTCGCCGACGTCGTAATGCAGATGGATGTCCGCGCGATTATCGGCGCGCGTCACCGCGACCTTGTGTTCAGTGGCCTTGGCGTCCAGCCAGCCGGTTTCCAGCAATGCGCTGGCGATCGCACCCTTGGAGCCTTCGTACGTGCCGTCGACCATCTGCTCGCCGGCTTTCGGATGAAAGCTGCTCACGGCGTGGCGCACCGGCGCCAGCTCCAACGCGATGTCGGGTACCTGCAGGTCGAGTTTCGCGACCAGGGCCGGCGGGCCGGGTGTCACCCGCAGGTTCAACGTCCATTGGCTGTCATGGTGCTGCAGGTCGCTCGCCACCTCGGCGTTGTAGTAGCCGTAGGGTTGCAGCGCGGTGGCGGCCTGCCCGGCGGCATCGTCGGCGAAAACGTGCGCCTGGGTCGCGCTGACGTCATTGCGGTTCGCGTACTGGGTCGCGGTCAGGTTTGCGCGCACGGCGGCGGCCATGTCATTGTCGATGCCGGCGATCGTCACCTTCAGGGTGTCGGCGCGCGCGGCGTGTGTGGCATATGCGATGGCGAGCGCCAGCAGTGCCAGCGCGATCCTCATCGCCGGAGGTTTCATGGTGCGACATCCCGGTCTTTTTCCGCTGGCGTCCCGCGCGAGCGGGGGACTTTCTCTTGCGTGGCCAGGAGCAAGTCACCGCCGACGACGGCCCCGAACGCCAACCAAGGGCGAGCTACATGGACGTAGCGAAGTGCATCGCAGCGACAAGCGGGAGCAAGGCGCGCATCTTCGAGTGCAAGGACGCGGGTGTTCGCGCCGAACCGCTTGACGCGAGAAGCGCGGGGTAGTTGCGGCAACTCCACGTTGCCGAAACCGTCGTGCCCGCGAAGTACCGAGCGAGCAGTCGACCCCGATCGATCCACGGCATGCCGCGCCGAACTCCCTGTGCGTGATCGCACGAGCACGTCCATTTTTGTTACGTGATTGCGGTGCTAGCTTCAATGGCCTCGGCGCTTTCCAGGCGTGCCGGCCGCGATGATTCCGATTGTGTCTGCACGGCCTCGATGGGACGCTCGCGCGAATAACGCGCCACCAGCGCGCCCACCAGCGCGGAAAGATAGGGGATGGCCTGCGCGCCCAGGATCACCATCCACAACTGGCCCTCGACGTAACGTGAGCCGAAGCTGAGCGCCATGCCGACGATCGCAAGAACCAGCGCGATGGACATCAGCAATTCTTCACGCACGGGTCCGAACGCACCGGCTGCGCCGCCGGACAAGCGCCGGCTCTTCGCGGTGCGCACGAACTCGGTTTTCTTCTTGATCAGGCCCATCCAGATGCCGCGCGCAATCGCATGTGACAGGCCCATGCTGGCGATCGCCGCCATCAGGGTGTCGCGCCACCCGCACGGCACGCGCGCGCGGTACAGCACCACGCCGAACACGGCCTTGGCGAAGAAGAACCCCAGCACCGGGATCAGGAACAGCCGCATCGGCAGGCTGAAGATCGTCGGCGCCAGCAGCATGCCCGCGGTCCATCCGAGCGCCATCAGCGTGAACACCATGTGCAACGCATCGGCGAACCACGAGAACCAGCCGGTGAGGAAATGGAAACGCTGGCCGGCGGTAAGCGGGCCCTTGTGCGCCATCCAGTTCCAGCGGCCTTTCAATATCTGCATCGCGCCGAACGCCCAGCGGTAGCGCTGGCTCTTGTAGGCGCGGAAGTCGGCGGGCGTCAGGCCCCTTCCCATCAGTTCATCGACATACACGGTGTCGTAGCCGGCGTGCATCAGGCGCAGGCCCAGCTCGGCGTCTTCACAGATGGTCCATTCCGACCAGCTTCCGGTGCCCTCCAGGGCGACGCGCCGCACCATGGTCATGGTGCCGTGCTGGATGATGGCGTTGCGCTCGTTGCGATGGTGCATGCCGATCCGGAAGAAGCCGTCGAACTCCCAGTTGGTCATGCGCCGGAACGCGTTGGCCATGTAGTCCCGATGCGCCTGCGGGCACTGCACCACCGCGACGTTGCGGTCATGGAAATAGCCGGTCAGCGCGGACAGCCAATCCGTGCGCACCACATAGTCGGCATCGACCACCGCGATGATGTCGGCGCGCGGGTCGGTTTGTTTCAGGCCGTAGTTCAGCGCACCGGCCTTGAAACCCGGCCACGGATCGAGATGGAAAAAGCGGAAGCGTTCGCCGAGTGCCGCGCAACGCTGCTCGATCGGTTTCCACACGTCCTCGTTCTTGGTGTTGTTGTCGATCACCAGGACTTCGAAATTGCGGTAGTCGAGTTTCGCCAGCGAATCCAGCGTCGCGATCACCATGTCCGGCGGCTCGTTGTAGCAGGCCAGGTGGATCGAGACGAACGGCTGTTCGTCCGGCGGATCGGGTTTCAGCAAACCGAAATGGCGAAGCCACTTCCTGTGCCACAACACCTCGACGAATTCGAAACCGTTGATCAGCAGGATCGCAAGGATCGCGAGCTGCGCCGGGAACAGCACGATCAGCATGCCCCAGTCCACAACGTCCAGATAGAACTGGAACGGCACCGTCGCAGACCAGACGATCAGCCCGGCGGCAAGCTGGATCAGGCACAGGTACACGAAACGCCCGACCAGTTTGAAGCGTGCGAATCGCCAGGCGAACCAGACCATCGGGATCAACGCAAGCAGTCCCGACGCCAGCGCCTTCCATGGCCAGGTCGAATCCTCCAGCACCGGCCCGGTCAGCGGGAACTTCAATTGCCGGGCCGAATTGAACACGCCCCAGTACGCGCCGGTGCGGCCCTCGCCCAGGCCTTCCTTCCAGGGCTGGTCGATGGCTTCCATGATGTAGTAATCGAGGTGGCCTGCGCGTGCCACGTTGAACCATTCACGCAGGAAGATCGCCTCGTTGGCGGTCGA